>JAEEGH010004699.1_pt1 | contig 34845 bp, 28 predicted proteins | sample 9134181 | NCBI WGS metagenome assembly JAEEGH01 (sample SAMN16246544, study PRJNA631951) | gut metagenome | biome: gut microbiome; feature: rumen; material: DP-attached | host: Bos | place: Iran: Karaj | collected 2018-10
ACATAGCCTTCCGGTTTCTCGGTCAGCGCGCGCATCGAGAGGCGCATCTTGCCGGCCTTCGGGTCGTATTCGAGGAGCTTGACATCGACTTCGTCGCCGACGGCCAGGACGTCCTCGACCTTCTCGGTCTTGTTCCATGCGATCTCAGAGACGTGCAGCAGGCCTTCCTTGCCCGGCATGATCTCGATGAAGGCGCCGAACTCGAGGATCGAAACGACCTTGCCGTGATAAACCTGGCCGACTTCGGGGACGGCGCAGATACCCTTGATCCAGTCGAGGGCCTTCTGCATGTTGTCGGCGTTGTCGGAAGCGATGTCCACCACACCTTCGGTGAGATTGGTACCCGGGATCGGCTCTTCGTCGATGTTGATGACGGTACCGGTTTCCTTCTGGATCTTCTGGATGGTCTCACCGCCCTTGCCGATGACGGCGCCGATGAATTCGGCGGCGATGCGGATCTGGACGATGCGCGGCACGAACGGCTTGTAGTCGGCACGCGGCTCGGGGATCACCTTGAGCATTTCGCCCATGATGTGCATACGGCCCTGGCGAGCCTGCTCGAGGGCTTTCTCCAGTACGTCGTAGCTCAGGCCGTCGACCTTGATGTCCATCTGGGTGGCGGTGATGCCGTCTTTGGTACCGGTGACCTTGAAGTCCATGTCGCCGAGGTGGTCCTCATCGCCGAGGATGTCGGTCAGGATGGCGTAGCGGTCGTTCGGGTGTTCGGCGTCGGTGATCAGGCCCATGGCCACACCGGCGACCGGCTTGCGGATCTTCACGCCGGCGTCCATCAGGGCGAGGCAGCCGCCGCAGACCGAAGCCATGGACGAGGAACCGTTCGACTCGAGGATGTCGGAGACCACGCGCACGGCGTAGGGATTCTCCGGGGCAAGCGGCATGACGGCCTTGAGGGCGCGCATGGCCAGGTTGCCGTGGCCGATCTCGCGGCGGCCCGTGGCGCGCTGCGGCTTGGCTTCACCCGTTGCGAACGGCGGGAAGTTGTAGTGGAGCACGAACTGCTGGTCGTCCTGGATCAGCACTTCGTCCTGTTCCTTCATATCGAGCTTGGTACCGAGGGTCACGGTCGCGAGAGACTGGGTCTCGCCGCGGGTGAAGATGGCGGAGCCGTGGGCGCAGGGCAGGTAGTCCACTTCGCACCAGATCGGGCGCACCTGGTCGGTGGCGCGGCCGTCGAGACGGCGGCCTTCGTCAAGGACGAGGTTGCGCATGGCTTCCTTCTCCACGTCGTGGTAGTAGCGCTCCACGAGCGGGGTCTTCTCCTCGAGTTCCTCTTCCGGGATGGTGGCCAGGAAATCGGCCTTGATGGCGTCGAAAGCGTCGGCGCGCTCGTGCTTGGGCAGCGCAGCCTTAGCGGTCTCGTAGCAGCGGGCGTAGCAGGCTTCGTGGACCGCTTTCTTGAGCTCTTCGTCCTCGACGTCGTGCGGATAGTCGCGCTTGTTCACATCGGTGCCCAGTTCGTGCATCAGTTCCTTCTGCACGCGGCAGTGCTTCTTGATTTCTTCGTGGGCGAACTTGATGGCCTCGAGCATGTCGTGCTCGGAGACTTCCTTCATTTCACCCTCGACCATCATGATGTTCTCCTCGGTGGCGGCGACCATCAGTTCGAGGTCGGCGCGCTCCGTATCCTTGAAGCCGGGGTTGATGACGAACTGGCCGTCAATGCGGGCCACGCGGACTTCGGAGATAGGACCCTGGAACGGCAGGTCGCTCGAGGCCAGTGCGGCCGATGCGGCCAGGCCCGCCAGGGCGTCGGGCTGGATATCTTTTTCTGCTGAGATCAGCATCACGTTGACAAACACTTCCAGGTGGAAGTCGTCGGGCCAGAGCGGACGGATGGGGCGGTCCACCAGACGGGAGATCAGGATCTCATAGTCGTCGGGACGGCTTTCTCTCTTGAGGAATCCGCCGGGGAAGCGGCCCGCGGCGTAATATTTCTCCCGGTAATCAACCTGGAGCGGAAGGAAATCCGTTCCTTCCTTGACTTCTGTAGCAGCGGTTACGGTCGCAAGCAGCATCGTGCCGCCCATCTTCACGACCGCCGAGCCGTCGGCCTGCTTGGCAAGCTTACCGGTCTCGATTTCGATTGTCCGACCGTCGGACAATTCAATGATTTTCTTGATAACGTTCATATTGTAACCTTAGTGTGTCTTCATACAAAAAAGGCCGCTGCATACGGCGGCCTTCATCTTTTCCCTGGAGATTATTTGCGGAGGCCCAGGGCCTTCACGATCTCGCGGTATCTCTCAATGTCCTTCTCTTTCAGGTAATCGAGGAGCTGACGGCGCTTACCTACAAGGCGGAGAAGGGCGCGCTGCGTATTGTGGTCCTTCTTGTTGGCCTTCAGGTGCTCGGTCAGATGAGCGATACGGTAGGAAAACAAAGCAACCTGACTCTCAGGCGAGCCGGTGTCAACATTAGACTTCCCGTATTTGCCGAAAATCTCTTGCTTCTTGTCTGCGTTCAAATACTCTGACATAATGCAAAAAATTGTTAAGGGCTGCAAAGGTAAGGATATTTTTTAACTCTGCAACTTTTTATTCCACAATTATTTTGCAAGGGCGCTCAGCCGTTCGTAGAGTTTGTCCAGGCCGGTGAGCAGTTCGGCGCCGACGCGGTTGTAATAGGCGCGGGCCTTCACGTCCGCTGCCGGGTGGTTCACTTTGTCGAACAGATCGTCAGCCATATCGCTCGCCTCGTTGATCAGGGTCTCCACTTGTCCGAGCTCTTTTTCAGGGTGCAACATAGCGAACAGCAGGCAATCTTCCACGAAGTCGCCGATCAGGAATTCGATATCCTTCTTGATGTCACGGAGATTCATAAAAATGTATCCTTTAGTTTATAACGGCGCAAAGATAGCGATTTTTATTTGAATAGCATCTGATTCTTCCTTTCTTTTTCGCTGCAACGGACGCAGCTGACTATCAGTTTCTTACGCAAGATGATCCCCTTTAAAACGAAGGGAATCACTTTATGTAAACTCTTGACAATCAGTTGTGTCCGTTGCAGCGAAACAATTCGGTTCAGGCCGGTAGCTGTTCAATCTCACACAGACCGTCCCTGTTGCCGACAACGAAGGGTACAGGCGGATTGTTTCCTTGTACGAGATTGTTGAGGTAAAGTGGTTCGTGAAGGATGAACAAGGTGGTGCTGAAGGTGTCTCCGACCTTCAACTTGGAGTTTTCCGCTTGTTCGACGGTGAATTCCGCGTTGCCAAGATAACGGAAGATACAGCGGCGGTCTGGTTTCCAGGACACGGCTACCCGGTCTCCGATGTTCAGGTCGTCGACACTGATGTGCTTGGAAACGACGGGATCGGAGCCGCTGGTTCTGTCGATGTGTTTGAGAAAGTCATCCCAATCCAGATATCCAAGTGAGCGGGAAAGGATGTCCAGCGTGCTGCCCCGAGTTTCGTCCGCCCCTTCAATATATCCCCAGAGCCTTTTTAACGTGGTAGGACTCATGGTTTCGTGCGTGCGCTCCCAGATGACACCGCTGAGGAAGATGAAGTCATTGGGCGTCTTCATCTTGCGCTTCAGCCGGTTTTCGATTTGTTTCTTGAGTTCGTGGATTTCAGGACTGGTCTTCTTCATGCGCGCTGTTGTTAGGCATTCACAAAGATGTGCAATTTTTTCATAACGGCACAGTCCTTTTTGGTCCTTTGCCCATACAAAGGCAGCCTGGTGCCTGGTTGTGGAGGAAATGTTGTAACTTTACAAAACTATTCGGCAATGAACGACAACAGTACATCAGGTCCTATCAGCGGGCGATTCCTTTCAGAAAACGACATCCTCGATGTCTATGAAGATGTGTCAAGCGCTGGCTTTAGCCGGTTGGTGAAAGTCAAACGCCAGGGCAGGTGGTTTATGCTCAAGGGGTTGAAATCTGAGTACGTTGACCAGGCTGTCTATCTTGAATTGTTGAAAAAAGAGTATGCGCTGATGGTGCAACTCGACCATCCCGCCATCGTGAAGGCTTACGCCAAAGAAGTCAACGGGACGTTGGGCCCCTGTATTGTCATGGAGTACATCGACGGAGTCCGGCTCGACACATTCCTTTCCGGCAATCCCTCGGCGGAAGCCCGGCGCAAAATTGTGGACCAGCTTGTGGATGCGCTGATCTATATCCATAGCAAACAGATTCTTCACCGTGACCTCAAGCCCGGCAATATCCTCGTTACGCGGAATGGAGGGAATGTGAAAATCATCGACTTCGGACTGTCCGACGCCGACGATTACGCGATTTTGAAGCAAGCGGCCGGAACGGCCCGCTATATGCCGCCGGAGCAAACTTCAGGTGCCACCATCGACTGCAGGTCGGACATCTATGCTTTTGGCCTTCTTTTGCACGAGATTTTCCCTCGCCGCTACTACCATATTGCCGCAAAGTGTACCAAAAAGGACCGCGACAGGCGTTATGAAAGCATGGTGGCTGTCCGGAAAGCACTGGACAGGAACGATCGCTGGCGGCGATTCTTGCCTTATTTCTGCTTTTTCGCAGTTTTGCTCCTGGCCTTTTCGCAGCTCCTTCAACGTCATTCGGCAGAGCAGGCGGATACTTTCTTGGCCTTTTCTGAAAATATCCTGCCCGACCAGGAGGCGTATCTGAAAAAGGCACTTTGGCTCACCCAGGTCAACCTGCAGGAACTGTTCGAAAGGGTAGAAGCAGGGAATGCCTATAAAGAAGTGATGTTGGCCCGCGTATCCAACCAGAACCTCATTTTGCGTGAAAAGGGCGCGGAGTTGAGTAACCTTTATGCCCCCGGCAGCTCTGAACAGCTTCATTTCATGACACAGTTCAGCCGTGAACTGGAAATGAATGAGCGCAGGGCAAGGATCTATATCGACAAGGCTTGCCCATCTTTTGAAGCAGAGTATCAGACGGGACGCCTCGGCAAAAGGGCGTACGACAGCCTGAAATGGGAAGTGGCACCCTATGTCTTGACAATAACTGCAACGGAAATCACCGCTTCATCGGCTTTGGGAGGGGTGGAACTGTTGGAAGATTCTTTTGCAGGAGATTCCCGGACAGGGCTATGCTGGGGACCGTGCCGCAATCCCACGACCGAAGACCAACATTTATCGGTAAGTGATCCGAAGAAACAGGAACGCATTTCGATTTGCGGGCTTGCTCCCAATACAACCTATTACGCGAGAGGCTATGTTGTAACAGATGCAGGAACGACCTACGGCAGTGAAATCTCCTTCAAGACGATGGACGGCCCTTGGCCTGTTCCCGAGGGCGCTGTCAGCGGTTTGTTCTCGGTGGATAAAGGAATCCAAGTTTACTTTTCAAGAGGCAATCTGCAATATCAGGCCTCGAGCGGCAGGTGGCGTTTCGCAGAGCACCAATATGACTTTGTCGGGAAAGACAACTTGAATTTTTCGCCCATCTGGGATGGGTGGATAGACCTCTTTGGCTGGGGCACCAGCGGCTATGACCATGGGGCATTGGACTACCAGCCTTGGAGTGGCAACGAAGACACGAAGAGCGATGAACGTCATTATGCTTACGGGAAGCCTGAAAGCCATTTGTTCGAGCAAGACGGAAAAGCGGATTGGGGTTACAACTGCATTTGGAACGGAGGTGAAAAGGAAAACTCTTGGCGCACACCCACAGTTTCGGAATGGGTTCATCTGTTTTTCAACCGCAAGACTTCTTCGGGCGTGCGTTTTGTCAAGGCACAAGTTGCCGGAGTCAATGGCCTGATGCTTCTTCCCGACGATTGGAATGTCGCTGTCTATCCATTGAATGCAACAAACGACGGAAGTGCCGAATACAGTTCGAATAGCATTTCGCTGACCGATTGGCATCAAGTGCTGGAATCTTCCGGCGCCGTATTCCTGCCCGAAGCAGGGGCCCGCACCATCGATGGAATCTTTACCGGTATGGGGGGATATTATACTTCAAGCGCCGCCAGTTCCGATGCCTGGCATTTTCTGCTAAACAATTATGCCCTCTATTTCGACGCACACGGCCACCGCGGCGACGGCCTCTCCGTCCGTCTGGTGCAGGATTATTGAGTATCACAAAAAGGACCAAAAAGGATCAACATGGGCTTTGTCGTTTTTCCGAAATTTGCATTATTGAAACAATAATGCATATGAAACACATTAAAAAGAAGATGTACACGGCGCCAACGACAGAGACGCTCTCGTATGAAATGAAACCCGTGATGGTAGGAGGCAGTGGTGGAGGAGATGATTGGGGATGATTGATTAAACATTTTTCATTTTCCTTTTTATGAAAAAGATCCTGTTGTTTATGCTGGTGGCACTTGGTTTAAGTGCCACTGCTTGTCAAATCTCCGACCCTTTCGTCGAGTCCTTGGCTGTGAAGCATGTGGTTTTTACAGCACTTCCCTTTGAGGAGGATGCTGTAACGAAAACAAATATCAATGTAGTTGATGGAAAAAATAAGTTTGCCTGGTCAGCCAACGATACGGTAGGAATCTATCCTAACAGCGGTTCTCAGATCTATTTTGTGGTCGATGCAGAAGAAGGAGCTGGAACCGCTTCGTTTGATGGTGGCGGATGGGAATTTAAATTGGGGGCAGTTTATCGGAGTTATTACCCGTTTATCGGAGATTTTTATTTGAATCCCCGTGCCATCCCGGTGTCGTACACCGGCCAGAAACAGACGGGCAATGATAATACGAATCATATGGGTCCGTATGATTTCATGTATACCCCTGCCGTTTCTTCAGAAAATGGAAATCTTCGTTTTTCATATAAGCATTTAAGCTCCATCTTGAGACCGGTGATAGATTTGCCGGCCGGGCGTTATACACAGCTGACCTTGTCTGTAGACAGTCCGTTGTTTGTGGTTTCGGGAGTCTTTGATCTGGCGGCTGGTTCTCCCTCCATCGAAGGCAAGTCTTTTACCCGGGATTTTTCCATTGATCTGGATATCACACTTTCCGAAGGGGAACAGATGGTCGTCAGCTTGATGAGCGCGCCTGTTGATTTGCGTGGGAAAACGCTCACTGTCAAAGTATGGAATGAGTCGGGGAAGATGTTTTCCTATGAGGTGGTTCCGGAAGAAGAGTATGCAGCGAGTAAAATTAAAAAGATCATTTCTCCAGTCTCCTTCGTGATAGGCTCTGTTACTGTCGATCAGACTGAACTGAGTCTGTTTGTTGACGAAACGCAGCAGTTGACAGCAACTGTTCTACCGGAAAACGTTGCAAACAAGGCGGTGACGTGGACCAGCAGTAATCCTTTTGTGGCAACCGTCAGTGAGGCAGGTTTTGTGACTGCTCTCACGCCGGGTACAACGACGATAACCGTAACGACAGTGGAAGGTGGGAAGACGGCTGCTTGTGAAGTGGCTGTCAGCCCTGTTTCCGTTACTTCTGTTTCACTGAACAAGAGCGAACTGACGTTGCTCCCCGGAGACACGGAAACGCTTTCAGCAACAGTGAATCCGGAAAATGCGGGAAACAAGAATATCAGCTGGAGCAGTAATAACACATCCGTTGCCACTGTTGACGCTGCTGGTAAGGTGACGGCAATGGGCGTAGGCACTGCGATTATTACGGTTACAACGGAAGATGGTGGGAAGACAGCCGAATGCACAGTCGCGGTCAATCCTATTGCTGTGACGAGCGTTACGCTGAGTCAAAGCAGTCTGTCTCTGACGAAAGGGTCAACCTCGACCTTGACGGCTACGGTCGCTCCGACCAATGCTACGGATAAAACTGTCACATGGAGCAGCAACAATACAAACGTAGCTACGGTCGATGCCAACGGTAAAGTGACAGCCGTGTCTGGAGGATCTGCTACGATTACGGCTTCAGCAGGTGGTAAGTCCGCAACGTGTTCCGTTACAGTGACGGTTCCCGTCACAGGCGTGAGTCTGAACAAGACTTCGACAAGTATCACGATTGGCAGTACCGAGACTTTGACGGCGACCGTAACTCCGTCGGATGCGACGAACAAGAGTGTGACGTGGAGCAGCAGCGACACAAACATCGCGACAGTGAGCAACGGCACAGTGACGGCAAAAGCCGTCGGCACAGCGACGATCACGGTCAAGACAGTTGACGGAAACAAGACGGCGACCTGCGCTGTCACGGTCAACCCCATCGCCGTGACGGGCATTACGCTCAATAAGACGAGCCTGACTTTCAGCAGTTTGAATTCTACGCAGCAGTTGACTGCGACGGTGACGCCGGAAAACGCCACCAATAAGACGGTGACCTGGGAGAGCAGCAATACGTCAGTAGCCACCGTGTCATCTTCCGGTGTGGTGACGTCGAAAGGCTCAGGAACCGCGACGATTACGGCTTCTGCCGGCGGTAAGTCCGCGACGTGTGCCGTAACAGTTAATATTCCTGTCTCGGGCGTGAGTTTAAACAAGACGACACTCAGTCTGAAGAAAGGGTCGAGTGAGACGCTGGCGGCAACGGTAAGTCCCAGCAATGCTACCAACAGTGAAGTCATTTGGTCCAGTAGTAATTCGTCTGTAGCTTCGGTCAATTCAAGTGGAAAAGTTACGGCTAATGCAGTAGGAAATGCTACGATCACGGTCAAGACGGTGGATGGTAACAAAACGGCTACTTGTAATGTCAGTGTCACGGCTCCGGATCTTGTCTCGTTTACGCTAAGTCCTTCGTCATTGACAATGTTTGAGGGTGATGTACAGACAGTAACGGCTATTCTGAATCCTTCTGATGCGCAGATAACGTCAACGTATTGGTATATTGATTATGAGATACCCGCTTCTGTGGTCGGGAATGGTTTATCCGGAGAAGTCCACGCTTATAGTAAAGGAACTACAGACTTGAAAGTGGTTATCAACGGCATTGAGAGGCATTGCTCAATCACGGTCCGTGATGCTGATCCGGTTGCCGTGGATCTGGGACTGAATGTGTATTGGGGCGACAGAAATCTGAAAGCATTGGAAAGCACGGATTTCGGACAATTCTATCATTGGGCCGAGATCAAGGACTACGAGTCTGACGGATGGAGGCTTCCGACAAAAGAAGAGATGGAAGCCCTTATCAGTAATTGTAATATCGTGGAAGCTACCGAAAATGGGGTATCCGGGTTCCGATTAACGTCCAAGACAAATCATAATTCGATCTTCTTGCCGGATGCAGGTGGATACAATAATGATTTTGGATCATCACACCTTACAGGTATGCAAGCAGGTTATTGGTCAAAGTCGTCGATTACTTCGACGTCACCGTATGAAATAATGGGATATCGCTTCAGATGGGTCAATTCTTTTGAAGTCGTACCACAATCGTTGACTTCTAATTTCAGGTACACTGTACGATTGGTTAAACCAAAGTAATCAATTACTTGAATACGCTAGCATTCCACCCTCCTACAAACCTGTAGAAGGGTGGAATGTTGATTTAGGAGGAATGATTTTGCATATCAGAGATTATTATTTGAATCCCCGTGCCATCCCGGTATTGTACACCGGGCCGAAACAAACTTTGACCAATGGAGAAGCTATGAGCAAGAGCAAACTGAGGAGCAAATACATGCGAAGTCTCTATAAAGGCCATTCGCTTTTCACGTCGAAAATAAACAACCCTGTCAGAAATCCTCACCGGCAAGACGAGATGCCTAAAAGGGATCAGCGGCAAAGTGGGTGGGGAGATGGTAGATCAGGGCGGGACGTTAAGGTCCAGTACGTTTCCGTCCGAGGAAAGCCCTGCTGGTACTTTGCAGAACCGCTACCATCAGAAGCGAATAAAAGTTGGCCGGCCAAGAAGCCGCAAGAAAGAATACGTAAACGTTTGATTATCAAGGATGACGATTTCGAATTCTTGCGGCTATGCTCGATTTCGGCTGCTGGCGCAAGAACCGAAAACAAAAACATCTGATTATCAACTATTTAAGATTCGACCTTCTGCGGCTGTCTGCCGAAATGGGGAGAAGATCCGCACGGGCAACCGCGGGATGATGGTATGCGAGCGGCTGGTGGCTGGGCTGGTGTTGTGCGCTACCTTGTGCGCTGCCTTGCTGGCATTGTGCGCCGCCTTGCTGGACGCTCGGTCCATGGATACGCCGTCTCGTGGATTGAGCGTCCAAGATTACCATCGCAAAGCCCCATTTCCGGACGCACAATCCACGAGATGAATGAACGATGGACTGAGCGTCCGACGCCGCACCCACATCATGCGTGTTTGCGCTCGCTGGTTGATTGCGTTTCCGGCGGGACGGGTGTTGAAGGATGCGACGATTTGCGTAAGGGGCAGGAAAGTGGCTAGCGAGTGAGTGCCCGTCTCGTGACGGCGCAGGTTCTGCGAGTGTTAGGCGTCACTTGTGACGACTAAAAGGGAGCTGTTCGCCGTCAAGGGCATGAAGCGAAGCGCAGCCCCTGCCCCTAGTCATGAGGAGCAGCCTTCAACACCCGTCCCAGAGGAAACGAAAACAACGACTGGTGGACAATTCCTGCCCACCCGATTTTGGCGGAGATCCCTTTTTTATGGCCGCTATCGAACTAGTCAGCCATCCTCAAGGAAGCCCTGTTTTGAGGATGGCTGATGTCTTTTCCGCCATCTATCCTCAAAAGAGGCCGTTTTTGAGGACGGAAAGGCCCATTTCGCTGCTAGCAGGCCTGTAAAGTGGCCATTTTTTGATATTAGGAGCGATGGCGATAGCCGCGAGCTCATTCTACCCTCCTACAAACCTATAGGAGGGTGAATGTCAATTTAGGAGGAATGATTTTGCTTATCTGTCAAATTTAAGCGAATTTTACGGGAAAGAATCGATATTCCTATGCGTATTACTTATTATTATCTTTTTCTGGTTTTGGCGGTGGCGTTTTGGACGCTGAGCGTGTCCGCACAGGGGCCGGGCAGGCAGTGGCAGGCGCCGGCGGACCCTGCTTATGAAATGCGGGAAATCTCTTGTGTCAGCGAGGGGAACCGTCTGTATGGCGAGGCCTTCATTCCGCGTTCGCCCGGGAAGCATCCGGCTGTGATTATGTCGCACGGCTATGGTGCCACGCACGAGGGTTTTTATGGCATGGTCGATACGCTGGCCAAGTTGGGCTACGTGTGTTATTGCTACGACTTTGCCGGCGGCTCTCCCCGCAGCCGCAGTGAAGGTCGCACGGAAGATATGTCGATCTTTACGGAGCGGCAGAATTTGATGGATGTCATCGACATGGTCCGGGGCTGGGACTGCGTGGATGCGGAGAGCATCTTCCTGCTGGGCGAGAGCCAGGGCGGCTGCGTTTCGGCCATCACGGCCCCGTATGTCTCGGAAAAGATCAAGTCCATTGTGCTTGTGTATCCAGCCTTGTGCATTCCGGACGATGGGTTCGTGCTCTACCCGAAACGCGAGAATGTTCCGGATACCGTCACTTTCATGGGGATGCGGATCGGCCGGGCGTATTATGAGCGCTTTTACGATGGCTTCGACATCTACAAGGAGATCGCCGGCTATCAGGGCGATGTACTGATCATCCACGGAACGGAGGACGGTCTTGTCAAGCCGGAGTATTCGGCCAAGGCATCGAATGTCTATGATCACTGTGAATTCCACCTGATTTTCGGCGCCGGCCACGGTTTTTGGAAGCCGGAGCACCGGACGCAGTATCACGCCTATGTCATCGACTTCTTTTCCAGGCAGATGCGTCCCAAGAGAATACAGGCCTATCTCGCTTCGCTCAGGTCGGATCCCACGGCGCATACGCTTCGGCCCGACACCAAAAAGGTGAAGAACAGCCCTTACGCCGGAAGCAAGAACTATGGAAAGCGCATTGCGGTTTTCGGCGGCTCGCTTTCGGTGAATCCGGAATCGGACGTCGCCAAGCAGCTATGGGCGGACCAGCTGGGTGCTGAGGTGGTGACCTATGGTGTCGGCGGGGCAGGGTTCTCCATCGACCAGGGCTATTCGCTTCAGAAGCAGGTGGATACGGCCGGCATTTATGATGTCTATGTGCTCTGGGCTTCAACCAATGATTATACCAACGACCGCCCGTGCGGCTCCTGGTCGGATTATACGGCGGCAGACGGCTACGATGTGTACAAGCTGCATACCCAATGCGGCGGCATCAACTATTGCATCCGTCGCCTGCTCGAGAAGAATCCCCAGGCAGAGATCTATTTCTTCACCTCGCTTCGTTTCTTCGGCACGGATGCCGGCCACAATCCCTACTCCCTGACCCCCAACAAGACAGGAAAGACTTTTGCCGACTATGTTGAGGCTCAGAAAGCCTGTTGCGCCTATTACGGCATCCCCGTTCTGGACCAATTCAATCTCCAGGGAATCAACGAATTCAATGTGGGCAACCACTACAAGGACGACCTCCTCCATATGAACGAGGAGGGTTATCGGCGCATCGCACCCGTCCAGGCCGCCTTTCTCTCGAACGGGCGGTAACGCAATTCTGTCGACAACGAACGTCTCGTTGTTTGGTTTTATCGCAAATTAAGTACTTTTGCGAAATTTTTAACCGATTCGTTCATGAAAAAAGTCATAATCTTGTTGATGGCCTTCCCGCTGCTCCTTGCAGGATGCGGGAAGATCAATGCTGAAATCGAAGAACTGAAAAACAGGATCGCCAATCTGGAAGGGACCACGATCGCTTCCATCGAACAGCAGATTGCGTCGATCAATAAGTCCATCGGAGACCTCAATGGGATGGACACATCCTTAAAAGGCTATCTGGATGCGCTCAGCGACAGGGCGACCGATTTGGAAACGCGCGCTGGTGAAATTCCTGTTTTGCGCGAGGCCATCAACGGGCTGAAGGCACAGGACGGGGCGCTTGAAGAATCAATTGCGGACCTGAAGTCCTATGCGGAATCGCTGGAGGATGTGGTGGCGGCACTGGACGGTTCCGTTGACGAGCGGCTCTCGAAAGAGCGGGAATGGATCAACGCTACGTTCTGTACGCTGGAGAACTACCAGTCGATGACGACGGAGATCGCTGCCATCCGGGAAGGAATGGCGGGTGTGGAACGTGCACTGGGTTCCCGGATCGACGGGGTGGACGCTTCGCTGGATTCCCTGCAGCAAGCGTTTGCAGCTGACCTGAAGACCGTCAGCGACAATCTTACCGACAAGATCGGCAAGACGGAAGCTTCCATGAAGAAATGGGTCAACGAAGCGCTGGCCGGCTATTATGACATTGCCGCCATCGATGCCAAGCTCGCCGCCTTGTCTGCTTCGGCAGAAGCGGGGCAGGATGCGATCAAGAAGGATCTCGACAATCTTTCCGGCAAGGTTGACCAGGTGAAAGCGGATCTGACCGCTGCTTACAAGAAAGCGGTGGCCGAGGCGATCGCGGACAACGAAGGCGTCATCTCCAGCCAGATCGCCAGTGCAATAGAAGAGGTAGAAGCACGCGTGAGCAGCGATATTTCCGACCTGCAATCGAAGGTATCGGGACTGGAGTCCCGTATCCGTTCGTTGGAAACCATTGTCAACGGGCTCAGGGTCAGCAGTATACCCTATGGCCTTGTTTTGTTGGAGTCGCCTGCCGACACCATTACCAAAGGCACGACCCGTGAGATGCGGTTCAGGGTCAATCCCTCCGGTGTCAAGTTCACGAAAGACATGGTGCTGCTCGACTGCATCAGCTCCAGCTCTTTCCTGCGCAAGGAACCCGGTACGAAAGTCTCGTATGTCAAAGCTTCCGAGCATCTGAGCATCTCTACGATGGCGGCGGACAAGAATGCTGCCGGCACCGTGCTTGACGGTCAGTATGTCCTGGGTGTGGCCGCTGCCGCCAATGAGGCGGTCTGGGACGAATCGCTCATCGCCTTCGTGGGCGCATACAAGGACCATGCAGGCCAGTTCCAGTACATCAGCACGGCGGCTTATCCGGTGGTCATGTTGCCGCAACCGGCTGAGGGTCTCAACCCCTGGTATTACCCGAACGCCACGTTCCGGTCGCAGATTACCGGAAAGAACGAGGCTGGGAACAGCTATGTGCTCGATACGCTCGGTGTCGTCTATTTCGCATTGGACGGCGTCGATTTTATAGACAAGGAAAAGAAGACTTCCCGCCGATACAGTGCAGGCTTCCTTAAGGATGCCGTGTTCACACCCGATGCGGGCTATCCGCCTTTGCATGCCATACTGGATACGGATCGGCATTATGTGCGTTTCTATCCGGATACCACCGGAAACGATATCTGGCGCGCTTTCGAGGATCAGACCGGGACTGCCCACCAAGACGTAAAAGGTACAGTGACCCTGACGGACCGCTGGGGCGCTACGGCCAGCTATCAACTCTCCATGGCCTGGTTCAATACGATCAATCTGGTGGAGAATGTTACGGTCAAGATGAGCGACCTGAATTTGGAGAATCCGATTGTCAGCGTTGACATGACGGAGGCGTTCAAGCGTGCGGGCTACGATGCCTCCCTGATCAAAGACGGAATGCGCATCCAGTCGTTCGATATCTATTCCGTGAATTGGGACAGCGATTTTGTTTTTGAGCCGGTATTCAGGCAGAACAGCCGGATTCTCAATCTGGAGCTAAGTGGAAAAATCGTTCCTGGTGCGTCCAATGCGCAGATGATCAAGTTCACGGTTTCGCCCAACCCTTCCTATGTGTACAGAGAGTTTACTGCCACACAGATCAGGATGGACGTTACAATTAACTTGAGGATTATATGATACCTTTCGCGGCTTCGTCGGAGATCCGGGCTAATACCCTATTATAACCGGGATTTCTACGCCGTCCCAGCCGATGACGACAGGGTTGAAGCCGCTGCCATGATAGTCGTCACCCGGAATCTCCATCCGCTCTCCGATGCGGATCAGGTGCGCTGAGTTGTCGGGGTTGAGCCACTGGTCGGTGACATCATAGACGAAGAGGCAGTGTGCGTTGCTGTTTGTGGTCACAAGCACATAGACCATCACGTCGCAATCCGGTTGCGGGTATTTGCCGAAAGTATTGAACACGGAAAACAGCCGGCCTTGCTCGACATTGATTTCGGTCTCAAGGCCCAGTGCGCACGGGTGGTTGGTCGTGCGTGCGTCCCAGAGGAAGCGGCCTGCAGCCTGTCCTGTGACATATACTTCGGCATTTTGGATGTGCTCTGCGCCCACAATGTCCGCAATCTCCAGAATCCAGCTTTCGGAGATGCGGGACAACTCCGTCGCCAGGACTTCAGGCTCAGCGTCATCCGGGCGCACCGACACCATCGCCCCGGCCATCTTCCCCGCGAACAGATGGTCCGGCTCGAAAATAACCGGCTGCTCTTCGGTGCCGATGGGCTCGTCGCCTTCCTCCTTGGCCTGTGCGGACAGCAGTTTCACCCGGATACCTGTAGGGTCCGTAAAGGCATAACCGCCCGCTCGCACTTCTGTTCCGGATACTTGCGTGGCTTCTGTGCCCAGGCTGTACACAATGACATCGTAAACCCCGGCGGCGACGTTGACGAATCCGCCCTCGGCCGGAAGGAAATCTTCCGCCACGAGTTCGTGGCTTACGACGTCATAAAAGCAGACGCGGACGAGTTCCGGCTTTTTGCCGACAATCCTTTCGTGCAAGGAGGGACGGGCGTCAAAGTCCAAAAGCGCCGTCATCGCGGGATCCAGGGACTGATCGACCGAGATACGGAGATAAATGCCAGCACCCCGCTCGTGCATCGGGATACGCTGACAGCCTGCAGCCAGCACAAGCAGAAGTATGCTCAGAACGAAGCGTTGATGCTGCAAGGTTTTCATCGGCCCCTTCCTTTCTTGCTTATATAAATGGGAACCACCAGTGAGATCTGGGCCCGCGTAGGCCCGACCCAGGTGGTTTTCCGCGTCACACCCTTGCGGTGGTAGATGACGCCGCCGGGCTCCAGACAGTCATACGGACGAGCCTTCGACCAGATGCAGCCTAAACCCATCTCCGCCTCCAGGTGCATCCGGCCCCGGAAGAGAGGGATGGCAAAAAGGTAGTCCACGCCGATGTCATAGAATTCACCCTGGATTCCCGACCAGTTCCGTTCGAAATCATACATGCCTGTCGCGCCGTAAAAACCGATGGAATGTCCCAGCAGGCGCTGCCCGCCCTGCATACCCTTGCGCGGGAACCAGTAGCGGAGTTCGACATCTGCGGCCAACAACTCGTTGCAGACACCGTTCCGGTCCACGCCTTCCGCATGGCCGGGCCGCCGGATCCAGGGATAATAGATATCGGCACCGATGTTCCAGCGTCGGTCCAGCGGTACCTCGATGCCCAGGTTTGCGAGAGGAATGGCCAGGAAATTGGTCCGCAGGGCAAACAGCATCTGGCGGTCCGAATAGTCGGGCACGCGGACCATACGTGTAATGTAGACCGTATCCGTATGACCGTTCTGTGCATATAAACAGCCTTCTCCCCCCAGCTCAAGGAGCAGGAGGGATAGAGCCAGGAATAGCTTCCAGACGGGGGAGGCGGACATTAACCGATTTGCTCGTTGTCAACGATTTCCGCCCAAGCAGTCACCGTCGGTTCCAGGGTGATTTCCGCAGCGGAGAACTCGAGGTTGAAGGTGTACTTCTTGCCCATCTCCCAATTCGTACGCGGGATGTTGAGCTCGTAGTCGAAAGTCTTGCCGCCCATCGAATAGTTGATGACGATCTGCTTGGAGGACTGCTCCGGAATGAGCAGGTTCGTGGTAATCTGGGTGGCGTCGCTGTTCAGGGTATACGGGAAATCGGAGATGCCCTCGGCGGCAGCCAGGTCCTTGTCGCCGTGTGCGGAGATGGTCCAACTGGCCTTCAGGTTGGCGCGGTAGTTGTCCACTTTCAGCGTGCCCTCATACTCCAGGTCTTTGATCGAAATCTTGTTGATCGTCAGGTCCACCGTCGTGGTGGTAGTCTTCTTGGCCGTGAAAGCGATGAGGGCCTGGGCGTGCTTGAAGGCCAAGGCAACATTGCCGTCGGTACCCGGCACGCAGCCGTTGGCCACGGCATACAGCACGTCATACTGATTGGCGAACGTATCCCAGTCGGTGATCGTGAATTCGCGCGCGTGGGTCTCGGCATGGAAAGTCGGGGAGAGAGCGGTCTTGGCGTCCGGCGTCAGCGCGTAGGCCAGGAAATCCACCTTCACGCCGCCGAAAGGCCAATAGATATGCTGCTTGACATAGGGGTAGCCGCTGGCCGGGGACCACTTGGCGCCATCCGTGAAGTAGGCAAACAGCTGACCGCCGTAGCTCGTGGCTGCAGGATCGAAATACTTGGGAGAACCATCCGCGGAAGCAGCCGCATAGATGACGTAATCGTTGTCCGTACCGAGGGAAGCACCGGTCAGCTCCGGATCCGCTTTGGTGGCGGGATTCGCGACGGCATTGAAGGCAATCTCGACGGGGGTCTCGTCTTGTACGATTTCCGTTGTGAAACAGGAAACGGCGGCCAGCAGCACGGCTGTACCCGCAAAAAGAGAAAGAAGGAGACGTTTCATATGGGTGGATGTTTGATGGGTAATACTTTTTGTAAGAAAGTCACATGCCATTCATGTTTCCCTCTGATTGCAAATGTAATAAAAAAGAAAACACACCCTTTCGGATAAAGGGTGTGTTTTCTGTTCTTTTTTAGGCCAATAGGCCTTTTTGTTCCCTTTTTTAAATGCTGATGATGCCCGGTTTCTTGGTCAGGCCGAGGCCGGGTTTGTCTTCGAGGGTGATGCGGCCGTCGACGAGTTTCATGCCGTCGAAGCAGTCGTTGCCCAGGAGGTAGTTGCCGTCGAGGTCGGCCCAGATGACTTTCGGGGAGATCTGCGCTGCGGCGGAGATGGCTACGGACGTTTCGGTCATGCAGCCGACCATCAGTTTCATGTGGTTCTGCTCAGCCATCGTGATCATCTGGCGGGCTTCCCAAAGGCCGGTGCACTTCATCAGCTTGATGTTGATGCCGTGGAAGGCGCCTTTCAGGCGCGGGATGTCGTAGATGCGCTGGCAGCTTTCATCGGCCATCACGGGCAGCGGGCTGCGCTCGGTAATCCAGGCGGTTTCGTCGAGCATCAGTTTGCTCATCGGCTGTTCGATCATCTCGACGCCGCGTTCGGCGAGCCAATGGATCATATCGAGGGCGTAGTACTTGTCTTTCCAGCCCTGGTTGGCGTCGATCACGATGGGGCGCTGGTCGCGGGCGCGGATCAGGTTGATCATACGCTTGTCCTCGGCCTCGCTCATACCGAGCTTCACCTTGATGATCTTGTTCCAGGACGCCTCGGTGATCTTGGTGTTGACCATATCGTCGGAAGCATCGTAGCCGATGGTATAGCAGGTGTAAGGCGCATCCTTGGGATTGAAGCCCCAGATCTTCCACCACGGCTGGCCGAAGATGTTGCCCACCAGGTCGTGCAGGGCGATGTCGATCGAGGCCTTGGCGGCGGTGTTGTTGGTCGTGATCTTGTCGACGGCGGCCATGATGTCTTCAATCTGGAACGGATTGTCGAACTTCGGGAGGACGTTGTCGACAACCTTCTTGTAGAACTCGTGGCAGGAGGCCTGCGTTTCACCCAGATACGGCGGCATGGCGGCCTCGCCGTAGCCTTCGTAGCCGTCCCAGGTGAGGCGGGTGATGACAATAGGGGTCGTGGTGCGCGAAGAACCCGAGATGGTGAAGGTGAACTTCATGATACCCTGGAAGTCTTCCCAGGCGAGTTCGAGTTTCTTGCTGCCAGCTTTCTTCTTGGCGGCTCCCGCACTGCGGGCGAAGAGCTGGGAAGGGTGCCACATCGCGGCGCCGGCCGTCAGCAGGCCCGCCGTCTTGAGGAATGTTCTGCGATCGCTCATATGATTAATTGTATAAATGTCTAAAAATAGACGCCGCTCGCGGCGATGGAGACGACGCCCTTGCCGCAGTCCTGGTTGCCGATGATGCGGCAGGCGCGGAGGGGTTTGCGGGCATAGTAGTCCGGCTCGCCTTCGACCAGCGAGTTGATGCGGACCAGCATCGAGGAGTGGATGATTTTGCCGTCGCCCAGGTAGATGGCCACGTGCGAGATGCGTTCGGGCTTGTCTTCCGTGGCTTCGCGGCCGAAGAAGACCAGGTCGGCGGGCTGAAGGTTGTCCAGACCCTGTGAAACATCGACCGGTTCACCGGTCTTGTACTGCTGCGAGGCGTTGCGCAGGAGCATATAGCCGTTAAGGAAATAGACGCTCTTGGAGAAGCCGCTGCAGTCCACGCCCTTGAGGGAGGTGCCGGCCCAGAGGTAGGGGACGCCGAGGAATTTCTTGGCCGTGGCGATGATCTGTGCACGGGCCTGCTCCACCTGCGCCTGCGGGGCATCGGCGGGGATAACGGCCTTGCGGCTGTCCACCCAGCTGCGGAGATCCGTCACGTCGGCGGTGGGGACGTAGGCCTGCCGTCCGTCGGGCAGGGCCACTTTCGTATATTTGCCGGCCGTGCCGGTGACTTCCGCGATGTCGCCCCAGACGCCGTCGCTCACGTGCTCCGCGTCGGGACGGGGTGCGTCCAGGAAGAAGGTATAGTAGCTGGAGACCACCACGCGCTTCGACGCTTTCCAGGCGTCGAGCCGGGCCTGGTCGATGGGCACGATGGCCATGTCGTTGACCCAGGCCTTATAGCCGTCCGGCGTCTCGATATTGACCCAATAACCGTCGTGGTAATGGACCTTGACAGGCGTGCCCATCAGGGCCTGCGTACCAAGCTCCGCGGCGTAGTCGGGTTTCTCGCGCATATTGATTACGGAGAGGGTGGCCATGGCGAGTCCGTTCTCGTCTTCCGGCTCGGATTTGGGTGTGGTGTCCTGGGGATTCTTGTCGGGGGCTCCGCAGCTCAGCGCGAGCAGCAGGCAGATGAAATAAGTGTAAAAATGTTTCATTTTCCCTTGAAATTGATACCTTACAACCAACAAATATACGATAAAATTCGCCACAATTCGCCACAATCCGCGGTCTTTCGCCCCAATACGGCCGTTTTTCGCCACAAACGGCTTGTACGCGCAAGGAACTTGGCGCGGGGTTGGCTACCTTTGCGTCCGGTAAAATATTAAAATCTGAAAAAAATGGAAAAAAACGCAATTGAGGAGAAAGTCATCAACATCATCTCCAACAAACTCGGTCTCCCGAAAGAAGAAGTCACCCCCGCCGCCAGCTTCACGATGGATCTCGGCGCCGATTCTCTCGACACTGTCGAGCTGATCATGGACTTCGAGAAAGAGTTCTCGCTGAAGATCTCCGACGAGGATGCAATGAACATCAAGACCGTCGGCGACGCCATCGAATACATCTCCGCGCGTATGTAAATAAAAGGACCCGGCTGACGAGAGCGCTACGAGGCGATCCGGCCCAATCGTTCCGCGATGGTCTTGTAGTAGCTCTTGGAAACGGGGATCTTTTTGGCATCCGGGTGATTGAGCACCAGCAGCACCCGTGCGTTCTCACGCTTGAAGAGCGAGACGTTGTCCACGTTCACGATGAAGGAGCGGTGGCAGCGCACGAGTGAGGTGCCCTCCAGTTGCTTTTCGAGCCGCGTGGTACGGCAGCGCATCAGGTAATTGAGCAGTTTGCCGTCCAGCTCGTAACGGATTTCCACGTAATTGTCCTGCGATGCGATGTAGAAGATGTCGTCGGAAGCGACCGACAGCTTCAGGGCACCGGTATAATCGTAGAAATCGATAATGCGGGATTTGGGCTCCGGCCGGTCGGCCTCCTGGTTCATTTTCAGGGCATTGATCTCCTCGGCCTTGTCGCGGTTGGCGGCAATCAGCGTGAAAATCACATAGGGGATGGCCAGAATCAGGGCTACACAGTAGGAGGTACGCAGCAGCAGTTTCGCTGAAAGCAGGATTTCCGGATTGAAATAACGCGAGGCGAACATCAGGTAAACCGTGGCGATCAGGACGAATTCTCCGGTCAGCCATAAGATGTAGCGGCCTACCGTGATGGTATGGCGGATCTGATAGAGCATCATCAGTTCCTTGCTGATGAACAGGATCAGAATGCAGACCAAATAGAACAACAGTGTCGGCACCAGGTTGTTTTTCGGGTCGAGCCCGAGCCAGATGGTGTCGGAAAAGGGGTGATAGAGAAAGAGGAAAAGGAAGGAGAAGACCACGACGAAAGCGACGGATCCCAGCAGAAAAGTTTTCTGCAACAAATATTTCGGAGCGTTCAAGTCAAACAATTTTGCCCCAAAAGTACGAAATTTTAAAGAATATATCTCAAATGAAAATCATAGGAACAGGCAGTGCGCTTCCCCAGAAGGAGATCTCCAACGATATGCTGGCAGGTTTCCTGGAAACCAGCGACAGCTGGATCACGACGCGCACCGGCATCCACACGCGGCGGCTTCTGAGTACCGAGACATTGCGCGAACTGGCCACGAAGGCAGCGCAGGCCGCCCTTGCATCCTCCGGATTGCAAGCCTCGGAAATCGATTATCTGATTTGCTCGAATGTGGCCAACAGCTATGTGTCCCCCTCGCTGGGCAGCATCCTGCTCGGCACGCTGGGCTGCGTCTGCCCGACGTTCGACCTGAACGGCGCTTGCGCCGGGCTGGTCTATTCGCTCGACATAGCTGATTCTTTCCTTAAGACCGGCCGCGCCCGGAACATCCTGGTCGTGGCGGCCGAGCAGCCTTCGCGTTTCTGCAACTGGCACGACAGGGCAACCTCGGTGCTGTTCGGAGACGGCGCTGCGGCGATGGTGGTTACCGAAGGCAAGGGCTTCCGTGATTTCCGCCTGACCGGCGTTCCGCATACCGACGTGATGTACTACAAGCGCTCCCTCGAGCCGACGCCGTTCGACCGCGTGGAGGAAAGAACCACGCCGCTGGTGATGGAAGGCCGCGAAGTGTTCCGCATTGCCGTTGAATCCTGCATCAACGATGTGGACGTCCTGCTTCAGCGCAACGGACTGACCGGAGCGGACATCGACAAATATCTGCTCCATCAGGCGAACATGCGCATCATCGAGTGCATCCGCGAGCACCTGGAGCAGCCCCGGGAGAAATTCCCGACCAATATTCAGAAATATGGCAACACGTCCTCGGCCAGCGTCGGCATCCTGATCGACGAGCTCTCCAGAGCCGGTGAGCTGAAAGATGGCCAAACGCTGATGATCAGCACCTTCGGAGGCGGGTTCGTGACTGCGGCGGCCATCCTGGACTGGTCCGCCATCCAATATTGACATTTATGAGAAGAGTAGTAATTACAGGACTGGGCGCTATTTCCCCGCTGGGCAACGACGTGAACACCATGTGGTCGGGCCTGCTGGACGGGAAGTGCGCCATCGATTATATCCATTCCATCAATACCGAAAACCTGCCGGTGCGGATCGGCGCCGAGGTGAAGGACTTCCGTCCCGAAGACTATGGCATCGACCGTCCGATGATCCGCCACAACGACCGCTATGCGCTCTACGCGCTGGCCGCCGCTTCGCAGGCTATGCGTGACAGCGGCCTCGAAGTAGGCAAGGACGTGGATCCCAGCCGCTTCGGCTGCGCCATCGGCTCGGGTGTGGGCGGCATCCAGACTTTCTGCCGTGAACATAGCTCGATGCTCGAAAACGGTGCCCGTGGCGTCTCGCCGCTCTTTATCCCCGAGATGATCGCCAATATCGCTTCGGGCAACGTGGCGATCACGTACCACGCTGAAGGTCCGAATCTCCCTGTTGTCACCGCCTGTGCGACCGGCACACATTCGATCGGCGAGGCTTACCGCCTGATCCGCGAAGGCCGCGCCGACGCGATGATCAGCGGCGGCGCCGAGGCTGCGCTCTGCGAGATGGCCATCTGCGGTTTCGCCAACAGCAAGGCCCTTACCACCAGCGACGACCCGATGGCGGCTTCGCTGCCGTTCGACCTGCGGCGCAAGGGTTTCGTCATCGGCGAAGGTGCCGGCATCATGATCCTGGAAGAATATGAAGCGGCCCGCCGTCGCGGCGCGCACATCTATGCAGAGGTGAGTGGCTACGGCAATACCTGCGACGCTTTCCACTATACCGCACCGCGTTCCGACGCCAAATGCGCCACGGCGTGCATCCGCCTGGCCCTCGAAGAGGCCGGATACAAGGACGGAGAGCCGCTCTACATCAACGCGCACGGCACCGGAACCCCGCTCAACGACAAGTCCGAGACCCTGGCCATCAAACAGGCCCTGGGCGAGGAAGCCGCCCGCCGCGCGGTTATCAGCAGCACCAAGTCGATGATGGGGCACATGCTCGGCGCAACGGGCGCCATCGAACTGGTGATCTGCGCCCTGACCCTCAGGGACGGCAAAGTGGCTCCGACCATCCATCTCGATGAGCCCGATCCCGAATGCGACCTCGACTATACACCGCATACCGCCCGTGATTACAAGGCCGGCCTGACGATCAGCAATTCGTTCGGCTTCGGCGGCCAGAACGCGTGCGTGGCATTGAGAAGATTATAATAAACGATCGATACTATGATAAGAGAAGAACTTAAGAATTATCTGCCGCATCGGGAACCGATGTTGCTCGTTGACGACGTGATGGTCGAAGACGGGATTTCTACCGGTCACTATCAGGTGCGCGGAGATGAATTTTTCCTTCAGGGCCATTTCCCCGGCTATCCTGTCGTTCCGGGTGTCATCCTCTGTGAGATTATGGGACAGTGCAGTTGCGCCCTGGTCCTCGAAGAACTCCCCGGACGCCTGACTTTCTATGCCGGCCTGGACAGCGTGCGTTTCAAGAATCAGGTCCGCCCCGGAGACCTGCTCACGGTGACGGCGCATATCGCCAACCGTCGCGGCCTGACTTTCTTCATTGATGCAGAAGCCCGGGTCGACGGCAAGCTCTGTGCGAAAGGAACCTTGATCTTCATGTTGGTCGATAAACCCGAATAAACTATGAAACTCCTTCAAGATAAAACCGCCCTGATTACCGGCGCATCGCGCGGAATCGGACGCAGCCATGCCCTCCTCTTCGCCGATGAGGGTGCGAATGTCATCTTTACCGATCTCAAACAGAACGAGCAGAGCGACGCCCTCGTGGCGGAACTCCGCGCCAAGGGTGTCCGGGCCGATTTCCTGGCTTCGAACGCCTCGGATTTTGCGCAGACGCAGGAAGTCGCCGCCTGGGTTCAGGAGAACTATGGCCGCCTCGACATCCTGGTCAACAACGCCGGCATCACCCGCGACCAGCTCATCCTCCGTATGAGCGTGGAAGACTGGAATATGGTGATGGATGTCAATCTCCGCTCCGTCTTCAACTATACCAAAGCCTTCGCGCCGATGATGATGCGTCAGCGCAGCGGTTCGATCGTCAACATCAGTTCGATCGTGGGCCTGAACGGCAACGCCGGCCAGTGCAACTACGCCGCTTCGAAAGCCGGCATCATCGGCTTCACGCGTTCCATCGCCAAGGAACTCGGCTCGCGCGGCATCCGCTGCAACGCCGTGGCTCCGGGTTTCATCGAGACCCCGATGACGCAGCAGCTCTCCGAAGAGGTGCGCAAGGAGTGGATGAAGCAGATTCCGCTGCACCGCGGCGGCCTCGACACCGACGTGGCGCACGTGTCGCTCTTCCTGGCCAGCGACCTGGCCGCCTATGTGACCGGACAGGTCATCAGCTGCGACGGCGGTCTGGCGATCAACTAGAAACACAATCACATCAGAACACAATCATATGTCATTCAAAATAGTAGTATTGGCCAAACAGGTTCCCGACACGCACAATGTCGGGGCTGACGCCATGAATGCGGACGGCACCGTCAACCGTGCCGCCCTGCCGACTGTTTTCAATCCGGAAGACCTCAAAGCCCTTGAGATGGCCCTGCAGGTCAAAGACCAGATGCCCGATGCAACGGTCACCGTGGTTACGATGGGCCCGCCCCGTGCCGCTGAAATCATCAAAGACGCCCGCAACCGCGGCGCCGACGACGGTTTTGTGCTGAGCGACGCCCGCTTCGCCGGTGCCGACACGCTGGCCACTTCGTATGCCCTTTCGCAGGCCATCCGCCAGCTGGGCAAGGTCGACCTGATCCTGGGCGGCCGCCAGGCCATTGACGGCGATACCGCGCAGGTGGGTCCGCAGGTGGCTGAAAAACTGGATATTCCCCAGGTTACGTATGCTGAGGAACTGCTTGCCATCGATGCGAAGACCATCACCATCCGCCGCCGTCTGGAGCGGGGAACCGAGTGCGTCAAAGCCCAGCTTCCCGTGCTGGTAACCGTCACGTCGGCTGCCGCCGACTGCCGTTTCCCGAATGCGCACCGGATGATCCGCCTCTCCAAGGAGGAGGTCCGGATGATCAACGCCGACAGCATTGACGCTGAAATGGACCGCCTCGGCCTGAAAGGCTCGCCGACCAAGGTCAAGCAGATTGAAAACGTGGTGCTGGCGCACAAGGAGTCGGTCGTTCTGGAGCCCACCGAGGCTGCCCTGAGTGAACTCTCCGCGACGCTGATCAAAGAGCACATTTTGTAGGATCCGAAAAATCTAGGAATCGATGAATAACGTATTAGTATATTGCGAGTTGTCGGAGAAGAACCAGATTGCCGACATCGCACTGGAGCTTTGCACCAAAGGCCGTCAGCTGGCCAGCCGTCTGGGCTGCCGCCTGCAGGCCGCCGTGCTGGGCAGCGGCGTGAAAGCTGCGGCCGAGTCGCTCTATCCCTATGGCGTGGACGAGGTGTTCCTGGCCGATGACCCGCGGCTTTCACCCTATCGTACCCTGCCGCATTTCGACGTGCTTTCCAAACTGATCCAGAAGGAGCAGCCGCAGATCGTGCTCTTCGGCGCCTCCAGCGTTGGCCGCGACCTCGCCCCGCGCATCGCTTCGTTCCTGCGCTGCGGCCTTACGGCCGACTGTACGCAGCTTGAGATCGGCTCGCACGAAGATCCCAAGACCAAGAAGACGTACGAGAATATCCTCTATCAGATCCGTCCTGCCTTCGGCGGCAACATCATCGCCACCATCGTCTGCCCGGAGACCCGTCCGCAGATGGCAACCGTCCGCGAGGGCGTGATGAAGAAAGAGGTGTTCGATCCTGCCTATAAGGGTGTGATCGTTCCTGTAGCCGTCGAGGCTTCGCTGGCCAAGGCGGACCAGGCGGTTGAGATCCTCAGCCGGGAGATCGAAGAGCAGAAGATCGACATCAAGGGTGCCCAGATCATCGTGGCCGGCGGCTACGGTATGGGCAGCCGTGAGAACTTCCAGCTCCTCCATCAGTTCGCCCGCCTGATCGGTGCCAGCGTCGGCGCTACCCGCGCCGCCGTGGACGCCGGTTTCTGCGAAGGCGAACGCCAGATCGGCCAGACCGGCGTGACGGTCCGTCCCAAGCTCTACATCGCCTGCGGCATCAGCGGCGCCGTACAGCACCGCGCCGGCATGGAGCAGAGCGCCAAGATCATCAGCATCAATACCGATCCGGATGCGCCCATCAACGCCATCGCCGACTACACGATCATCGGCGACGTGATGACCGTCATCCCCCAGTTTATGGCTTGTTATAAAAATAATCTGAAGTAGTTATGAATTTCTATACCGATAACGAGAGCCTTTCCTTCTACCTCCACCATCCGGAAATGGAGCGCGTGGTCGCCGTCAAGGAAAAGGATTATGCCGATGCTGGACAGCACCCGGAAGCTCCCGCTTCCGCTGAAGAGGCTGTTTCGCAGTATGATATGGTGATGAACCTGGTGGGTGAAATCGCCGGCGAGGTGATTGCGCCCAACGCCGAGCAGGTGGACCACGAGGGCCCGAAGCTCGAGAACGGCCGCGTCTCTTATGCGCCCGGTACCCGACGGAACCTCGACGCCCTGATTCAGGCTGGTCTTTACGGCATTTCGCTCGACCGCAAATACAACGGTCTCAACTGGCCGCGTGCAGCCGTGGTGATGGCCGCCGAGATCATTGCCCGCGCCGATGTGGGCTTCGCTACGATCTGGGGCCTGACCGACTGCGCCGACACCATCCAGGAATTCGGCTCCGACGCGCTGAAAGACAAATATTTGCCCCGTATCTGCCAGGGTGCTACCTGTTCGATGGACCTCACGGAGCCCGACGCCGGTAGCGACCTGCAGTCGGTGCGTCTGAAGGCCACCTATGACGAGGCAGCCGGCTGCTGGCGCCTGAACGGTGTGAAACGCTTCATCACCAACGGTGACGCCGACCTGCACCTGGTGCTGGCCCGCAGCGAGGAAGGTTCGACCGACGGCCGCGGCCTGTCGTACTTCGTGTTCGACCGTGCCGACGGCGGTATGGTGGTGCGCCGTATCGAGAACAAGATGGGTATCAAGGGCTCGCCGACCTGCGAACTGCAGTTCACCAACGCCCCTGCCCAGATCGTGGGCGAACGCCGCCTGGGCCTGATCAAATACGTGATGTCGCTGATGAACGGCGCCCGTCTGGGCGTAGGTGCCCAGTCGATCGGTCTGTGCGAAGCCGCCTGCCGCGAAGCCGAGGCATACGCCGCTTCGCGCGAACAGTTCGGTCATCCCATCAACCAGTTCGTGGCTGTCCAGGACATCCTGGCCCGGATGCGTGCCCGTACCGACGGCGCCCGGAGCTTGCTGTATGAGACCGCCCGTTACGTTGACCTTTCAGCCTCGTCGCGCGCCGCATCTCGCGTCGCCGACATCCTCACGCCGCTGGTGAAACTCAGCGCCAGCGAGTTCGCCAACCGTTGCGCCTACGACTGCATCCAGGTCCACGGCGGAAGCGGCTTTATGAAGGAATACGCCTGCGAACGCCTGTATCGCGACGCCCGCATCCTCTCGATCTACGAAGGAACGAGCCAGCTGCAGGTCGTGGCTGCCGTGAAAGGCATCGCCAACGGCGCCTATCTCAAGCAGATCGAAAGCTACGAAGCCCGCGTCGTCGAGATGCTGGCTGCGGCTCCCGATACAGAGAGACAGCACTGCCTCGATGTCCTGCGCAAAGCCACCGAAGGCTACAAGCGTTTCTATGAGATGGCTACCGTCGAAGGCAGCACCAGCGAACGCTTCGAGCACGCGACCCGCGCCCTGACCGAGGTCCTTGCCAGCATCGTGATGGGCTACCTCCTGCTGCTCGACAGCTTCCGCGACGCCCGCTACCTGAAATCCAGCCAGTACTTCGTTCGCGAAGCCATCGGCCAGGTCACCCGCCACATCGCCGCACTGGAGAACTGCTAGCCTGCGGCCGCTGCAACGGAAGATATTCCCGTCCTCCGGCTTGGTTCGTCCCCTGCTGCAACGGACGCATCTGACTGTCAGCCGATTACGCAAAGTGATCCCCCTCGTCCTGAGGGGGATCAACTTTTATAAACAGTTGAGGGTCAACTGCGTACATTGCAGCGCAAAATATGTATCTTTGTAAGAAAATAGTAATCTCCATGAAAAGACAGTCTTTCATCCTGCTGCTGGCCGCCCTCCTGCTTGTGGCGGCATCGTGTTCCCAGCCGGGCGACCCGCTTCGTCGCGGAAAAGCTTCCCCGGCATTGGACGAAGCCTTCGCTTCCTATCTCCAGGCCGTAGCCGACAGCTCGGAGGAGCTGCACAGCATCATGGTGCTTCAGCATGGCAAGGTGCTAGAAGAGCATTTCTTCGTTCCCGACACGGCCCATATCCTGAACTCCGTGTCGAAGACCTTTACCGCGACGGCCGTCGGCTTTGCCATCAAAGAAGGACTGCTTTCTCTCGAAGACCGGCTCGTGGACCTGTTCCCCGAGAGCCTGCCGGCGCACGTCTCCGATACCCTTGCCAAAGTGACCGTCCGGCATCTGCTCACCATGAACTGTGGTCACGGGAAAGACCCGACAGGCAGTATCTGGAGCAACGAAGGCGACTGGGTGAAAGCCTTCCTGGAATGGCCCATCGACTATGAACCCGGAACCTGCTATTGCTACAATAGCCTGGGTACCTATGTATTATCAGCTGCAGTGCAAAAAGTCACAGGGCAGAAGGTGGTAGACTATCTGGAACCGCGGTTATGGCAGCCGCTGGGCATCGACAAACCGCATTGGCAGGAAAGCCCCGCCGGTATCAATACCGGCGGCTGGGGCCTCTACCTGAAGACGGAAGACCTGGCCCGGATGGGCCTCTGCCTGCTCGACGGCGGTAAGTTCCGCGGCAAGCAGGTAATTCCTGCCGATTGGGTAAAGGAGATGTCGGCCGTCCAGGTGCCTTCTGTGAACGCCGGCGTGAACGAGCGTCAGGTCAAGGACATCCAGAATAATCCGGAGCATCCCTTTCATGATTATTTCAATCCCGCCGAAAGCGATTGGATGCAAGGCTACGGCTACCAAATGTGGCGCTGCCGCCACGGCGCTTTCCGCGCCGACGGCGCCAACGGCCAGTATATCCTGATCCTCCCCGACCAGGACGCCGTCATCGTCACCACGGCCCAAATCCCCAACATGCGCCAGGAACTGAACCTCATCTGGGAACACCTGCTGCCAGCCCTGTAATATCGCAGGTTTTCACTATTCCTCAGAGGGAAGGTTCTACATAGACGATCTCCGTATGATTGTCCTTCTCCAGCGTACCGATGGTGGTACCGGCCCGGAGCAGGATGCGACGCAGTTTTGGACAATTGCGTGTATGGATGTTTTCGAAGTGTTTTTGATGGGATGCCGTAAAGTCCAGCTCTTCGATATTCGGTGCATCTTCGCACCAGACGTTGTTGATATAGGGATTCAAAGTAAGATCAAATTTCTTTCCTTGAAAATGACCGATGTTGAACGAATACATATTCGGAAAATGACGGAAATAGTCTGCGGGCATAAAGCGGGCAACATATCCAAAGTGCAGACTTGTCAAATCTAAAAAGGTCATTTCCGGAAGATACTTTAGATCCACACCATTCAGACCTACTTCGCGAACGAGAGGATTGTGAGAGAAATCAATGCTGTCGAGAGGATTGACGTTTAATGAGATGTTTTGAAGCAAAGGATTGCCCGAAAGATCAATGGTGTGAAGTTCGTTGCTCTCCAGACGGCAAAACTCGAGTTTTGGGTTGCCTGAAAGATCCACCTCGTAAAGATTTCCATTGCCCCAAGGGCTCCCGTCGGCAGTGAGCCGCCTGAGCTGGCTCATCTTTTCGATTCCTCGGAGAGAGTAAATGGAATCGGTACAGACCTCGATTTCATTGATTTTCAGCGCTTCGGACAGTGTCAGCACTTCGTCTTCGTTCTTGTCAAAGTTTTGCAGGATATATCGGCGGAACACCGGGTCAGGAATCGTGACAGTCTCTTCGCCCGCTTCTGTCCGGAACGCCACATTATCTGTAGTCAATGTCTCTGCACCGTTCCCCAGGAAGGCTTCTACTTGATACGTCGTTTCCGATGCCAGTCCCTTGACAGTGGCAGTAAGCACTCCATCAACCAACAAAGCCGGGATTTCGCTCAGAAATCCTTCTCCGAACCGGAAACCATATGAAGTCACCCCGGCTGTGCTGCCACTCACCGGACAAGAGATCCTCGCCTGAAACGCCTCCGCTTCGACGGTCACTGCACCCAGTTTAGGGGCCGCGAAATCTGTTGCTGCAGGATCCGTGGAACAAGCAGAGAGGAGATCCAGAATCAAAATAAGAGTAAATAAATGCCGGATGTTTTGAATCATAAGGTTTTCGGGGTCGTGTTACGGATTCTCTTTGAAATAGTCTTGACAGAACGCATCCGGGCTGACAACAGGGAGGCCGAAGGGCTCGTCAAAGTGTTTGTCGTTTGTGATGATCAATTCGCAGGCAGCATCAACCGCGATAACGGATTGGACCGCATCTTCAAAATCATTGATGAAATGGTTTGCCGCCAGTAGCAGACTGCGGCGGGAAGTATCACGGATTGTCAGAATGTCATCAAGGCGCGAGAGCAAAGTCCTTAGTTCCTGAAGACGGGCTTTGTTTCCTTTCGTGTAGATATAAGCGAGATCGACCAGGCTTTGTGCCGATACGACCGCTTCAATGATCCCCCTGGCTGCCAGACCCAGGATGGCTTGACCATAGCGGTGCCGTTCGCGGCTGGTTTCAAGCGCATCGAGCAGGATATTCGTGTCAAGGAAGACTCTCATTCAGCCAGAAGCTTTGCGATTCGGGGATTCTGAGCCAAGTCGTCGGGTGAAAGACCGAAAGAATCGACGGCCAGTGCTGTGAGCACCGGGTCGGGCTCAAGATCGCAGAGGGGCAGGCGTACCTGCTGCGGTTCAGCCGCCTGAATCAGCGTATTAACGGCAAACGTATTGAACGAGACCTTCGCCCGCCGTGCCGCACTTCTGATTGCTGCATAGCTCTCAGGCGACATCCTCAAGATTGCCTGTACCCTTTCTTCTTTCTCAGCCGTTCTATTCATACCACATCACTTTTCAGCAAAGATATAACTAAATGATAGCATTTCCAAATATTGATATCATACACCATCCAAATGCTTTGGCACGATAAAGAGCCATACTGCTTAAAATGGACCATTGTGAACTTGATTGTTTTGAAGTGATGGGTTTTCTTTGTAAAAGTCAAAAAAACAACAAAATGGAATTGCTTTTCCTGCTTTATTGCAAAAGTGTCCTCGATTTTGGAGTACCGGATTATAGATATTATAATAGTCTGGGATTAAGTGTTTTGGATGCGTCTTTCTCTGCAACGGCCAGGTACAGTTCCGTCGAAAATGTGCTGGCGCGATTCTGTAAGCACTATGATTTGAGTTGTGATACATTTGCCGAACTTCCAAAAGCAGGCTCTCAAGTCACAGTTTCCCAAATGATGAAACTGGTTCAGGGTCTAGGATGTGCTATTGAGTTAATATCTTTTGCTATATATATCATCATTTTCTTTGCTTTTGATATGGAGCATAATGATAATGGTCTTTTGATGGCAATTGCTATGATCTTCGCCCTTGTCATTCCAATAACTGTTGCAATTATTCGCAGAAAAAAGGCAAACGAAGTTAATTAAAAAAGATGGTCTTTAATCTCTAGAAGGCTAGAATCGTAGCTTCAACAATTGAAGATAATGGGAGAAGAAAGAGATATTGGATGCCATTGATGCGGCAGAGAGGCAAATTCAATAATCAAACCAGCAGACGCGAGATTGAATCTTTAGGATAATGACATATGCATACAGACATTGAAAGACTGATTGAGACGGCTTCTAAAGGGGAAGCCGTTACAGAACGGCAAAGAGAGATCATACGAAACAAGGCAATATCCTTGGGCGAGGATCCTGAAGAAGCGGAATTATTACTTGATTTGAGCTTTAAAAGAAAGAATAAAAGTTCATTGATAGAGGGGATAGACAGCGGTATTCAAGAGAAGGTCGATTATTCACAAAAGCACCCAGAAACGCAAGATGAGAAAAGTACGTCAATTAAAAAAAGAAGAAACAATAAAATCATCTATGGCGTTTGCGCAAAGCTGGCTAGGCACTTTAATATAGATGTTCGGATAATAAGACTGGTTATCGTGGTAATAGAAGTTGTGCTTGTGTTCTTATCGTTTTTGTTCTTCAGTTTTTCGTGGTCATTATTGTTACCGCTAATTTACTTTATAATGGGCAAGGTGTCCCCTGCCTTACATAATTAATTTTACCCTTTTGCTTGTTTTATTTTTCTCTAAAAACGGTTGAAAAGAATGCATCCGGATATTGAAAGACTAATAATCCTTGCCAAAGAGAGTGGCGAGTTAACAGATAAACAGAAAGGAATCATCCTTCGTAAAGCCGAAAAGCTTGGTGAGGATGTAGATGAGGTGGAAATAAAGTTAGCAAGCTTGATGACGCACAAAAAAGGGAATAACGAAAAAAAGAGATGTCCAAATTGCGGAGCTATTATACCTGGTTTTTCATTACGATGCCCTGAGTGTGGATATATTTTTCAACATGAGAATGAAAATAGCGCTGAGAACAGAGCTGCGTTTAGCGTCCTCCAAAAGAGTCTGCAAAATACCAGAGGGCCTAAAGAAAAAGCGGCAATTATCAATTCTTTTGTGATTCCTAATACAAAGGAATCCCTCATTCAACTTCTCATCATGGCCTATTCAAATTATGATACGGGACGCGATGTAGAAGATGAGGTTGTCAGAAGGTCCTGGCTTTCCAAAGCTGTTCATGCATATCAACTCCTAAAGGCACAAGCAAAAGATGATGTTGATGTTGCAAAGCTGTTGGAAAAGTACAAGATACTGGATGACAAGCGAGCAATTGCAAAGCTAACTGGGCAAGGGCGAAAACTTGCTGTTCGCCTCTCATTTGCTATTGCTTTTATAATTATTGCGGTTGTCTTCTACCTACATACAACATCCGATATACGAGAATATATACATACTGTTAAATTATTTAAAACACTTGTGCTTCAATCAGATGAGCGCAATGTGGAATCGAAGTTAAAAGCATTGGTTGCAGATGGTAAAGTTGAATTATTAGAGCTTTTTACAACAGAGGGGGGTAGTAATAATGGAGGCATAGTCCGATATGAGTACACTTCGAATGGTTACTCAAAATATTATCTTTTGCAGGATGACTATAATTTGTTCTCGAAGCTAGAGGTGTTTGATGAAAAAGAGACTTTGAAACAAATTCTCTCCCGAGATAAAGAGAATATCTTTTACACCCATTTGCATTTAGTCCCTATACCTTTTTTGTGGCTTCCAGCTAGCGAGACAGATATAATGATTAATAATAGTAATCTATTCTGGGATTTGTCACATAATAATTTATTCCTTGGGGGAAATATCATTAGAACTGATTACGATGAGCAAGGAAAATTAAGAAAAGTCACTTCAGATGAAAATCTGTCCATAGTATTCGATTACAATGCAAATGCTGAATTAATCTTTGCTAAAATTTTCAGCCGATATGGTGACGTAATGAAGTTTTATTTCATTTGGGCGAATCAAAGATTGGTTAAGATTGAAAGAGAGGATTTAAACCCCGAGACCGATTCTTTCGCGCTGCACAATAAACTTGAATTGTCGTACGATTCTCGCGATAATCTCAAAGTAGTCGAATTATTAGGTTTCAATAGCGAAGGAAAGAGTACATATTCACGTAAAGTATTCTATACCTATGAAGGACAATTTGTCTATTCGAAGTATGGTCGAAAGGAACATATTTATTACTGTGATAAAAATGGTAATCCAATCTATGGAATACGGATTGTCAGACCGGAGCAATCTGATGTAAACCCATGGCAGATAAAATGACATCGATAAATATATAATAATGGCAAAAGTGAAATTATATGTCACAATAGGTGGCAGAAACAATTGGCGTTTAAGAGTAGATAGAGAAGCGGCCCAGTACTTAAGGGAATTTAATTGTCAGCGAGTTAAGGTTATACTACCTGGATACGAAGAGTTCTATCTGGATGACCAAATGCGCGTATATGGTTATTGCACGCTAACTCATCCTAATATTAATCGTTGGATAATCACTAATCATTTCAATCGGGGAAAAAATACTCCGGCTGAAAGCCTTTCTTTTTTGTTTTCAGTAGAAGGGAATACTCATATCTATCGCTATTTAGGTAGACGAAGACAAAACTAATACATGGGAATCTTTAGTAAGAAAACTGGTGCAGATGGCCTTGTAGGAAAGGCTCGACACGGTAGTAAGGAAGGCGGAATCATGGATATGATCCGCTGCGATGAGAAGGATTATCTCATTTGGAAATGGCGCCCGGATGCCGGGCGTGTAGTTGGTGGTTCCAAGAAAGAGAATACTATCCGGTATGGGAGCAGCCTGAGGGTGCGTCCCGGACAAGCAGCGGTGTTCCTCTATCAGAACAAGGGTGAATACGACATCATCACTGGCCCATATGATGATATCGTCAAAACCGACAATATGCCTGTGTTGGCATCAATTGTCGGGCTGGCATATAAGAGTGGAACCCCTTTTCAGGCTGAGGTCTATTATATCAATCTTGCCCGGGGAATGGAGATTCCTTTTACCATTCCATACTTTAGAGTGATTCCATCGGAACCTGAGTACAAAGCGTACGATATTGAAGTGGCTGTCAAGGGCG
>JAEEGH010004701.1_pt1 | contig 34829 bp, 27 predicted proteins | sample 9134181 | NCBI WGS metagenome assembly JAEEGH01 (sample SAMN16246544, study PRJNA631951) | gut metagenome | biome: gut microbiome; feature: rumen; material: DP-attached | host: Bos | place: Iran: Karaj | collected 2018-10
CAGACGCTTTATCCGAAATATGATGAGGACGGCAACCGGGTCGGTTGGATCAACCAGAACTTCACGGAGTATGACGACGAAGGCCTCCGGGAATGGACGCGCTGGCGCAGCGAGAATGCGGAGGAGTTCCGGAAGGATACGGCGCAGGCTGAGCGAAACGTTGCGGAGCAGCGCGCCATGAATGAAGCGCGCGACAAGGCCGACCGTGAGCGGGGAAGTACGCAGACCGCCGATGAGGTCAAGCAGTGGGAGAAGCATGAAGCGCACATGAACAAGCTGGCTGACCAATTCGGCATCGACCGGGAAGACGAGGACGCACTCAAAAAGGCCATCAAGCGGGATATGAAGCAGGCTTCTATCGAAGGCGCTGAAGCGGAGGGCCGTGCGGCCTGGTGGGACGAGCGTATCGCCGAGGCCGAGCTGACCGAGAAGGTCTGCGACACGATCATCGACACAGTAGGCGAGGCTACGCCGCAGACCAAGGCGATCAAGACGCAGTATCATTTCTTCAAGACATTGGGCCAGCGTTCCATGGAGGGCATCGTGGACAACCAAGGCGTCGGCCACACGTTGTTGAAGACAGGTCAGGGCCTCGCTGAAGGTACCATCGACCTGTATTCGGGCGATGACCGGTGGAAGAACCATAGCACGCTGGACAAGCTGACCGGCGGCGAGAAAGGCCGGTCGGTCGGCAGTTCCGTGCTCAAGTCCGTGATGGGCGACCTGATCGATGGTGACAAGAGCGCTTCCGAAATCATCGACAACGCCGTCAAGTCCGGAGTCACTCAGGCCGGTTCCGATCTGATGGGTGATGTTATCGGAGACCAGGTCAAGAAAGCGGAACTGACGGGAGGCGCCACGGATGCGCATCGTGAGATGGTCAAGAACCTGGGAGGGGAGTGGCTGAATGAAAAGATCACCAACCCGGTATCCGAAGAGGTCTCCGGCAAACTGAATGAATGGCGCAAGTCGCTGCTTGGCGTATAATCCTCTTAACCGAAAAAAACGAATTGAGATATGGCAACTGTACAAAATGCTGAAGCCCCGAAGACTTTCGGTGTCTGGCTCAAAGGATACTTACGTCAGTGCGGTGAGGTGTTCAAACATCCCAAGCTGCTGCTTCCGACCCTGATTCTTGCCGTGGTGTGGATAATCCTCGGCATTCTGCAGACGCACGTCCGGGAGAATCTCCCCATGAAGGTGCTCAATTTCCTGACCTTTGCCCAGGGGGGGCTTTACGGCGGCGTCATCGGAGCCGTCGGCGGGATCCTGGGCAAGATCATCGTGGCGGCGTTCGTCAATGTATTGATCGTGCCCCTGTTCCAGGGAGGACATCCTTTTTCGAACTTCGGCGCGTCGCTGACGGCCTTCAAGGACAGTTTCAGGTCGGAGAGCAGCGAGGCGCTGACGCCGTTGTTCAAGGGCCTTGGCTGGGCCCTGGTCTTTTATGTGCTCTTCAACTGGACGCAGTCGGCTGAAAACAGTATGGTCGGCATCATGTCGGCCGTGGCTGCGCTGCTCGCGCTGGGCCGCAAAGGCGGCCTGGTCTGGGGGCTTGTCTCCAGTATCGTTTGTTCCCTCTCAAAAGGGAAGACACCGGACTATACGACGCTCATGCGGGTATTGACCGGCCTCTCGCTCGGCTTTGCCCTGGGCGTAGGGCTCTCTTTCGCGGGCTCCTACTGGGCGCTGCCGATCGGCGTGATCATCCTGGTCGTGACCTGGGTGATGGAAAGGAACAAGAAGAAAAAGCAGCAGGCTGAGGTTCCGTCAGTCTGACGACTGCCCGGTCCATTCACGGTACGGACGGTGGAAATCCATCAGGAAACGGATGACATCGTCCGTACTGTCTGTTATCTTGAGGATGAGGTTCCTGTATTTGCCGCGCTCCTGCAGGTCGACCAGCAGGGGATAGATGGGGGTTTCTTCCGTGTAGTACTGCTGTCCAAGGAAGACCATGGGGCTGGAGTAGCCCAGGGTCTCGTAGTGGTTCTGCGCGGCGTCCTGGAAGATTTCCTGGAAGGTCCCGGCACTGCCCGGCGTGTAGATGATACCGCCTTTGGGAACGGAGATGATGTAGTTCTCGCGGACGCTGTTGTCGAAGAACTTGGCGATTTCCGTAGCCAGCGGGGTGGCGGGTTCGTGGCCGTAGAACCAGGTGGGGATGCCGAGGCTGTGGTATTGCTCGTCGCGGGGATACTTCTTCATCACTTCAAAAGCGCTCGTCAGCCAGCCTGCATCGCGGAAGGTGGGACAGATGGACATGATCTGCAGCGCATCTTCGACAGCGGCGTCGTCGCGGCCGGCCAGCCAGGCGCCCAGGTGGACCGCCTCCATGGCGCCCGGTCCGCCGCCGCTGACCATCAGCTTGCCGATTTCGGTGAGCCGTTTGCTGATCTGGACGATCTGCTTGTAGGAGGGATCGGTCCGCTTGACGGCGTGTCCGCCCATCACGGCGACGACATCCTTCGGGTCGTAGCGCGTGATGAACTGGTCGAGCGCATTGCCGATGGAATGGTCGTGCAGCACGCGGCAGAGCGTCTCCTTGATGTCGCTGGTCTCCTTGCCGAGGGCCATATAGCGTTCGTAGCAGATGGTGTCGTAGCAGGTGTAGAAGGTCTCGTGCTCCCCGGGCTTGTAGTGCAGGTAAAGCGTCCGGGCGTTGTAGAGTTTGTTGGGAAAGACCTTGTAGGGCATCTTGACACGGGGGAGGACGATGCACTGCTCGTTCATCGCATAGTACATCCGCGGCGGGATGATGCAGCCCATGAAGAGGCAGTCTTCGAAACGGTAGTTTTCGACCGGGAAACCGCTCTTTTCGAAATTGATGGCCTGGAAGGCATAGCGCCGGACCACTTCGGTCCGGGAAAGCAGCTGCCGCAGGGCGTCCAGCTCTTCGATCTCGATGTAGTTCGCTCTCATATCTTGCAGATTAGAAGTATTTTCCTTTTGTCGCTGAGGGTCGTGGCGAAAATGTGGCGGTCGCCGCCGCCGGGGATGCCGATGCGCCGGCGCAGGGCCTCCGTATCGAGCGGGAAATTGAGGGCCGTCATTTCCAGGCGGTCATATCGTCTCTTAAGTTCCTCTATGGCGGCCCGGCCCCAGTCCAGGACCGCTTCCACTTCGAAGCGTTTGCCCGAAAAGCCTTCGACGATTCCATCGGCCGTGTACAGATGGGTGGCCGGCGCCAGTTTGGCCAGGCCGAAGCGCTGCGAGAGCAGGCGGAAGGCGCCGGCCTTGCGCAGGGCTTTCGACGGCTGGTAGAGATAGCGGCCGATGCGGTCGGCGTAGCGGACAGTGGCGGCGGCTTCTTCGGCGGGCGCGAACGCGAAGCGCAGCGCCCCGTCGGCGGCGATGATTTGCGGCTCGGGCAGCGGCTGGCCGCTCTGCGACGGCTCGAGCAGGAGCAGCAGCTCCTTTACCTCGCCGCCGACTGCCACCACGTGCACTTCCCGTGTTTCGGGCAGTTGCCCCAGCGTACGGGAGATGTCGGCCATCGGGGAGATCTTGGCCAGGACACGGTCGGCTTTTTTCAGGAGAAGGTCCTTGATCTCCAGTAGATTCGGCTCGCAGGCGGCGATGTCGTAGACGCGGCCCGCCTTCTTGTCGCGGCGGGCGGGATCCAGATAGACCAGGTCGAACCGCTCCGTCTGGTTTTGCAGCCAGGCGATGCCATCGCCTTCGTGAACGGTGATGTTGCCGGCGTCCAGGACAGTGAAGTTGTGACGTGCAGCCGCTGAGCGGCCGGCATCGCGTTCGCAGTAATGGGCCGTTGCAGCGCGGCGGCTCATCATCCAGCAGTCCACACCCAGGCCACCGGTCAGGTCGGCGATGCGGCCGCCTTCGGGCACGAAAGCCTGTTTGTAGCGGGCCGCCTCTTCGGAGCTGCACTGCTCCAGGGCGATGCCGTCGGGATAGTCTATTTCGGGAAAGGCATGCCAGGAGGGAACTTTCTCGCGGAGCTTCCGGCGGCCTTCGATCAGGCGTGCCGCCCGCCGCACGTCGATGTCGGGCCACCGGTCCGCCGAAAGCAGCAGGCGGGCCGGATCGTCCCCCTCGTGCGTCAACAGGAACTGGATGAAATTTTCTTCCGACATACCTCTACAAAAATAACATTTTTATCGCATTTTTTGTTAACTTTGAAAGATTAAAACAAAGACCTATGGCAAATTATCTCGATGTGGCCAAAACTTGGCTGACCAACAGTTACGATGTAGAGACCCAGCGCGAAGTGCTGGAAATGATCAAAGGCGATCCCAAGGTGCTGGAGGATGCTTTCTACCGCACGCTGGAATTCGGTACGGGCGGCCTCCGCGGCGTGATGGGCGCCGGAACCAACCGCATGAACCGCTACACGGTGGCGATGGCCACACAGGGCCTTGCCAACTATCTCAAGAAGAACTTCGCCGGAGAGGATATCTCCGTGGTGATTTCCTACGACAGCCGCAACAACAGCCAGCTCTTCACCAAAGTGTCGGCCGACGTGCTGATGGCCAACGGGATCCATGTCTATGTCTTCGACAACATCCGCCCGACGCCGGAACTGAGTTTCGCCATCCGGCATCTGGGCTGCAAGGCCGGCATCATGATCACGGCCTCGCACAATCCCAAGGAATACAACGGCTACAAGGTGTTCTGGGAGGACGGTGCCCAGATCATCGCCCCGCACGACAAGAACATCATCGCCGAAGTGGGCAAGATCACCTCGATGGACCAGGTTCTGATCGACGAAGGCGCCTTCCCGCAGGGAATCGGCGCCGAGGTGGACAAGGCCTTCCTCGACAGCCAGCTTTCGCTGCTGCTCTCGCCCGACAGCATCGCGCGCCATAGTGATCTGAAGATCGCCTACACGCCGCTCCACGGCACCGGCGTCCGCCTGGTGCCTGCCGGTCTCAAGCAAGCCGGCTTTACGAACATCTACCACGTGACCGACCAGGACGTGAGCGACGGCAACTTCCCGACCGTCGTCTCTCCGAACCCCGAGGAGCCTACCGCCATGAAGATGGTGATGGACCGTGCCGACGCCGTGGGCGCCGACATCGCCCTCGGCACGGACCCGGACGCCGACCGCGTGGGCTGCGCCATCCGTAACGACGAGGGCAAACTGGTGCTGCTGACCGGCAACCAGATTGCCACCCTGGTCACCTGCTACGCCCTCACGCGCTGGCATGAGCTGGGCAAGCTGGACGGCAAGCAGTTCGTGGTCAAGACCATCGTGACGACCGACCTCCTGAAGGAAATCTGCGCGAAATACGGCGTCGAGATCTTCGACGTCCTGACGGGCTTCAAATACATCGCCGACAAGCAGCATCTCTACGAGGGCAAGAAGACCTTCATCTGCGGCGGCGAGGAAAGCAACGGCTTCAACGTGGGCAGCTTCGTCCGCGACAAGGATTCGGTGATTACCTGCTGCATGATCTGCGAATGCGCCGCCTGGCTGGCCGACCGCGGCCAGACGCTTTACGGCTATCTGCAGGAAATCTACCAGGAATTCGGCTATTTCAAAGAGAGCCTCCTCTCGGTCACGAAGAAGGGCAAGAGCGGTATCGAGCAGATCCAGCAGATGATGGTTGATTTCCGCACCAATCCGCCCAAGACGCTGGCTGGTTCGCCGGTGGTGAAGGTCGTCGATTACAACGAGACGGAAAAGACCGGTCTGCCGAAGTCGAACGTGCTGCAGTTCTTCAGCCAGGACGGCTGCAAGGTCACGGTCCGTCCCTCCGGCACCGAACCGAAGATCAAGTTCTACTTCAGCGCCTGCGGTCCCGACGCCGACGCCCGCAACCAGGCCCTCCGCGATCAGTTCTCAGCATAACATTTAGATGAATCGCAAAGCTTGCAGGTATAGTCTCAAAAACCTTCGCTTCGCTCATCCCTCCCAGCTTCGCTGGGCCCCTCCCGTTCACACGGCCACGGGCGGCCATGGGTTTTTGATCCTATACCTGACGCGCTGATATGCGATTCATCACAACGATGGTATGAAATCATACGAAGAAAAGATCGAGTGGCTGTTCAATCAGTTTCCGACCTATCAGAAGGTGGGGAAGGTGGCATATAAGCCGGGGATCGAGACGATGGAGGCTTTCGACGAGGTGCTCGGACATCCGCATCGGCGTTTCCGGAGCATCCATATTGCCGGAACCAACGGAAAAGGTTCGACCAGCCATATGCTGGCGGCCGGCCTGGCCGCCTGCGGCCTGAAGGTCGGCCTCTATACGTCGCCCCATCTGGTGGATTTCCGGGAGCGGATGAAGATTGTGGAAGGCGATGCTTTCCGGATGGTCCCGAAGGATTTTGTCGAGGATTTCATCGACCGCTGGCACGGTTTCTTCGAGGAGCACAAACCTTCGTTCTTCGAAATCACGACCGGAATGGCTTTCGCTTTCTTTGCGGAAGAGGCGGTGGACGTGGCCGTCATCGAGACCGGCCTGGGCGGCCGTCTCGATTCGACCAACGTGATCACACCGATCCTGAGCGTCATTACCAACATCGGACTGGAACACTGCGAGCACCTGGGCTATACGCTCGAAGCCATTGCGGGCGAGAAAGCCGGTATCATCAAGCCGGGCATCCCGGCGGTGGTCGGAGAGTTCCTGTCGGAAACCAGACCGGTTTTTGAGGCGAAGGCTGCGGCCTGCGGGCTTCAGATTCCCGGTCAATCCGGGAATGACGGGAGTCCTTCGCTTGTTTTTGCTGTTGAAGCGGCGCCGTGCCTGGAACTGAAGGTAGCTGACCTCGATTTGCCGGGAGACTATCAGGAGCGCAATCTCTGCACGCTGTCGGCCGCTGTCGGTGTCCTGCAGCCGATGCTCGGTCTCGATCTTGAGGCCTTCCGGGAAGGCGTCCGCCACGCCGCCCGCCGTACCGGCCTTCACGGCCGCTGGGAGACGCTCCGCGAAGCCGACGCTGCGGCCGATAAGGCGCAGATCATCTGCGATACCGGCCACAACGCCCACGGCCTGCGCTGGGTCGCCGAGCAGGTCGACCGAATCTCCTGCGATTACGAAAACGTCTTCTTCATCCTGGGCTTGGCCCGCGAGAAGGACATCGATGCCATTGCGCCGCTGCTGCCCCGCAATGTCCACTATATCTGGACCCAGGCTTCCAGTCCCCGTGCCTTGCCGGCCGTAGATCTGGCCAACGAAATGGCCGACCACGGCCTGTCCGGCCGTGTCGCCTTCACGGTCCAGGCGGCCCTCGACGAGGCCGACCGTCTGGCTTCCGCCAAAGACCTGATCTTCATCGGCGGCAGCAATTTCGTCGTCTGCGAAGTGTTATAATCCGACATCCTTTCCCATGAAATCCCTCGGCAATATCCTCTGGCTTCTCTTCGGCGGTCTGCTGATCGCCTTGATCTATTTCCTGGTCGGACTGGTGATGTGCATCACCATCATCGGCATCCCCTTCGGCCTGCAGTTGTTCAAGCTGGGCAATTACGCCCTGTGGCCTTTCGGTCGCGAAATGGTGTTCGGCCCGAACGAACCGGGCTGCCTGTCCGTGGTAATGAACCTGATATGGATCCTGCTGGGATGGTGGGAAATCGCCATCCTGCACGGCATCTTCGGCCTTCTCTTCTGCCTGACTATCGTCGGTATCCCCTGGGGCCTGCAGCACTTCAAGATGGCTCTCGGCTCCATTTTCCCCTTCGGGCAGCTGGTCCGCTCGTAGCCGGCTTACCCGGCAAATTCTTTACAGTAAAGTTCAACGACATGAAGAGATTATTGCTGGCCGCTTTCTTGCTGGCCCTGATTTGCCCGGCTTTTGCCCAATACGATCCCGTGGCCGATCCGGCTGCGCAGGTTGTGGCGGGGAATGCCCGTTTTACGGTCTTGACGGACCGGATGATACGAATGGAATGGTCGCCGGAGGCCAAGTTTGAAGACCACGCGACGTTGGCGATTGTCAACCGCAAGTTGCCGGTGCCGCGTTATACTGTCAAGCGAAGCGGTGACGGAGTTACGATTTCGACCGGTTCCCTCACACTTGTGTACAAGGGCGGAAAGTTCGCTGCCGACAATCTCCAGGCCCGTTTCAAGCTGAACGGGAAGTCGGTCGTCTGGCATCCGGGCTTGCCTGCAGATGGCAACCTGATGGGCACGGCCCGCACGCTGGACGGCTGCTCCGGCCCCGACCACATCAATTACTCCGATCCGATGGAACTGGGTATCCTGTCGCGTGATGGCTGGGCGGTGGTGGACGAGAGTACACGGCATCTGTTCGTGGATGACGACAGCGACTGGGGCCAGTGGGTTGAAGCCCGCGGAGAAGGGGAGGTGCAGGACCTTTACCTGTTGGCCTACGGCCACGATTACAAGGCCGCCCTGTCTGATTTCACGAAGGTGGCTGGACGCATCCCGATGCCGCCCAAGTATGCTTTCGGCTACTGGTGGAGCCGCTACTGGGCCTACACGGACGACGAGTTCCTGGCGTTGGGCCGGGAGTTCCGCGATCGGAAGATCCCCATCGACATCATGGTAATCGACATGGACTGGCACGAGACCTGGCAGGGAGCCGCCCGGCGAGGGGTCAAGGACGATCACGGTGAAGGCCTGGGCTGGACCGGATACACTTGGAACCGCAACCTGATCGGCGATCCCGCGGGCTTTCTCCGGGAGGTGCATGACATGCATCTGAAGACCTCGCTCAACCTTCATCCAGCCGCGGGCGTCATTCCCCAGGAAGAGGTTTATCCGGCCTTTGTGGCGGACTACCTGTCCCGCACCGACGATTACGACGGCCCCGAGGGATATGTGTACAAAGGGGGAGAGCCCATCTACGGCGGTCCTGCCAAGCCTGGCTACCATGCTTCCGTTCAGTACAGGATGGACCAGCGTGCTTGGGCGGATGCCTATTTCAACAGCATCATCCATCCGATGGAAAGACAGGGCGTGGATTTCTGGTGGCTCGACTGGCAGCAATACAAGGAGAGCCGCTACGTGCCCGGCTTGAGCAACACTTTCTGGATCAACCATATCTTTTTCAACGACAAGGTACGGATGAACCGGGACAAGGCGCCTGAAGATGCCATCCGGCCGATGATCTATCACCGCTGGGGCGGTCTCGGCAGCCACCGGTACCAGCTGGGCTTTTCGGGTGACACCCACATCAAATGGGAAGTGCTCGGCTACCTGCCGGAATTTACCTCGACAGCCTCGAACGTACTCTACGGCTACTGGGGCCACGACCTGGGCGGCCATATGCAACGGGATGCCAAGCCAACAGACCCAGAACTGTTCACCCGCTGGTTGCAATACGGCGTGTTCTCGCCCATCTTCAAGACCCACTGCACCTCGTCCGACATCATCGAACGCCGTATCTGGATGTTCCCCGACCACTATCCCTACATGAAGGAAGCGCTGGAACTCCGTTACGCCCTCACGCCCTATATCTACGATATGGCCCGTGAGGCCTATGAGACAGGCGTTTCGCTCTGCCGCCCGCTCTATTACGAGTATCCGGAGGAAGCAAAGGCCTATGAATGGAAGCAGGAGTATTTCTTCGGCGACAACATCCTGGCCGCGACCATCTGCGAGCCGCTCCAGGACGACGGCCTCGCGCCTCGAAGCGTCTGGCTTCCCGCCGGTAGTGACTGGTACGACATGGCGCACCATAAGATGCTCAGAGGCGGCACGATCCAATATCTCCGCTACGGAATCGACCAGAACGCCTGGTTCGTAAAGGCCGGCGCCATCCTCCCGTTGGCCGAAGAAGGCATCCAGAACCTCCAGACCCCGTCTAACGCCCTCCGCATCTACATCGCTCCCGGCAAGGGCACGACCCGCTACATGCATTACGAAGACGACGGCATCAGCCAGGCCTATCCGGAACAGTTCGCTACGACGCTGATTGAGAAGACAGCCGCTGCCAGCACGTTGAAAGTCAAAGTCGGTCCCCGTCAAGGCTCCTATAAAGGAATGCCCGCGACCCGGCGCCTCTCCCTCGTACTTGGCGGCCTCGACCGCTGTCCAGCGCAGGTCCTTCTGGATGGCAAACCTCTCGAGAGTTCCTACGATCCCGAGACCCGGGAAGCCGTCGCCGTCCTCCCCGAGCACGCTGCTGACCAGCCGCAGCAGATGGTCATCAAGTACTGAACTCCACAGCCGCGCCTTTTAGCCGTGGCGCTCAATGTGTTGACAATCAGCTTTTTATAGAAAATCGTGTGCGCTTTTTTGCGCACACGATTTTCTGTAAACGATTAAGCTTCAGTAACTTATCCGCCACGCACGATGCCGACGGACTGGCCCGATCTGGTGATTATTGGTGTTACTCGAAGACCTTTTTGACCAGCTCAATCGGGTTGCCCGACGGAGTGGCGGGGAAGGTGCCGGGGCGGTTGTGCCACCAGGCGTATTCGAAGTCTTTCATCCGTTCGAGGAGATTGTCGTAGCGGGGGCCTTCGAGTTTTTCGCCGGAGGCGACGGCTTCGTCGACGGCAGCGAAGAACATCTCCCAGCGGGGTTTGTAGTAGGTGCCGACCAGGCCGGCCCAGGAGCGGTCGGCGTAGTCGGTCAGCAGGTTGCCGCGGTCGCCCCAGCTGGTGAGCAGGTTGCGGGCGTTGGACTCGAAGTAGTCGGCTTCTTCCGGCGTGGCGCCCCAGTTGCGGGCATCGGCAATCCACTTGCCCACAAGGAAATAGGGCTGTGATGCGAGCAGTTCGTCGAGCGTGTCGAAGATGCCCAGCAGTTCATCCTTGCAAGCGGACATCGCTTCGGTGTCGCGCGCCTCATAGGCTGCCTTGTAATCGGCGAAGCGCTGTTCGAAGCGGTTGCTCAGCCACTGGCGCGTGAGGTTGACCAGGTCGAATTCGTAGGAAGGCCCGTGTCCGTCCGCTTCCAGGAGTTGGCGGACCACCTCGCGGAGCTTGTCGTTCTCGTAGTTGAAGCGGACGCTCGAATGGTAGGAACTCGAACGGCCGAACGAGGGGCGCAGATTCATGATCGGACTGTGGCCGGGGACCGAGCGCTGGATGTAAATCTCGTCGAAAAGCTCTTTCCAGGCATCCTTGGCTTCCTCGTTGTCCACGCCGGCGCGGCTCCAGGCCAAAGCCTCGGCATAGGTGTCGAGATCCTGGTGTTGCGGGAAATCCCAGGCTTTCTCGAAGATGAACTGGTACATGAACGGGTTGCAGTCGAAACCTTCGAGCGTGGAACCCAGCCCCTTGAAACTAGGCCCTGCCTCGGCGAAGGTTCCTTCTATCAAGTTGCCGATTTCCTGGATGTTGCCTGCCAGGAAAGTATTGCCGCCAAAGTTGCCCAGGTAGCACCAGATGAACGGGATGCCATAGTAGCTCTGGGTCTTGCGCCAGACTTCCATCCGTTCGCAGTAGTAGTCGAGCAGGATCGAGCGTTCGGCCGGGTAGGAGGTCAGGAATGCCTTCACACGCTCGTCGGAGTCGTTCTCAAACCAGTATTTGCGCTCGTTGTAGAAGAGCCAGGTCATCTGGAGCCAGGTGGCATTGGGGTCGGCGGCAGCGAGCGATTCGTAGACGCCCTTGCTCACGCGGCCCAGATAGTCCGGCTCCCAGCTCTTGGGAATCATCTCGTTGAAGATATCGATGCCATAGACATGGTCGGTCCCGTAGATCTCGACTTCCTTGTCGAGGAACTTTTTCTGGATGACAGGGAAGAGCGGATCTTCCGGATCGAGGAACCAGGGATAGTCTTCCAGGGCGAATCCAGCCCAGTCGCTCATCCGCTCGATCCGGGCATCCGGATAGATGCGCCGGAGCTCCGGCGGAACGTGTCCTGCGAAAGCCGGGAGCACCGGCTTCATATTGAGCTCGCGCTCGCGGGCCACGATCTGTTTCTGCAGGGCTTCCTGCCCTTCGAGCCAGGATTTCGGCAGCGGGCCGCCCCAGCGGTCGATGTTCAGCATCCGGTGCCAGGGAAGGTGCGCCGGTCCGGTGAAATAGTTGCGGACTTCCTCGTCGTCCAGGCCGAGTTCCGTCCAGACCTGGTACCAGATGGATTCCTGGCCCGTGATGGCCAGGGGCAGATTGATGCCGTTCAAAGCCATCCAGTCGATGAAATGCTCCCATTCCTTCCAACCCCACCAGGGCATCGTGTAGCCGTAGGTGCAGTAGTTCAGGAAGAAACGCTCCGGAACGCGGGCCGTGTGCCGTACCGGCGTCTCCACGCGCGGCAGCGTCTTGGGCATCGTACCTTTGTCCCAGGCGAACCAGCCGATGTTCACGTGGCACCAGTACTTCAGGTAGTGGTTGAGGCCCACGGCCATCGAGTTGGCGTCGTTGCCGCCGACCACGATCTTGCGGCCTTCACTGCGGAGCGTGAAATAGTCGCAGGTATCGGCCGGCAGGGTCTCGAATACGAAATGCACGGCCTGGGCAGGGATGACGCGCTGTGCCAGGGCTTTGGCGGCCAAGGCATCGGGGCTCTTGTCTTTCTGTGCACTGCAGCCGGCAAGCAGCAGGACGAGGGAAATCGACAGGATGGTGAGGTTTTTCATAACCGGATGCGTAAGCTTAGTTGAACAATTTTTCGATCTTTTCGACGATGTCCGGGTCGGAGGCGTTGCCGATCAGGCTGGGTTTGAGGTACCAGCACTCGTGTTCCTGCTGGAAGCGGGCCTGGCCGCCGCCGGTGATGTTGAGCATGGCGACGGCTTCACGCGGAAGTTTGCCGGCTTCGAACGCATGGATCATGCCTTGCAGGGCCACGGCCGCGGCCTCGTGGATGTCGATACCCTCGGTCTCGAGGAAGAGCTGCTGCATGGCGGAGATTTCGTCGTTGGTGGCGCATTCCACGTCGCCGCCGGCATCGCAGAGGGCGTCGTAGAGGCCGCCCTTGACACTGTACGGCGGGCGACGGTTCGAGAGCACTTTGGCGTGGATTTCCAGCGCCTTGACGCGGGCCTGGTCGTCATCCATCGGGAGAAGTGCGCGGCTGCCGGCCTTCCAGGCGTCGTACATGGGCAGGAAAGGCACGTTCTGCGACGGGAAGAGCTTCATCTTGTGGCTGCCGAAACGGCCGTCTTCGATCAGACGGAGATTCGCTTCCCAGGCAGCGATGGTACCGGTTCCCGAACCGATGGCCTGGAAATAAGCGTCGGGGATGCGGCCGATGACTTGGGCGGCGGAAAGGACCGTCGTGGCCATTCCGTCGCGGCGGGCGACGTTCTTCGCACCACCCTCCGGGAAGAACTTCGGAGAGGTGCAGGCCGCGTCGCCGAGGGCGATGGCATCGAAGTAGTCGGTGCCGCGCGGCGAGCAGATGAGCTTTACGCAGTCGTTGAGCGGTTTTTCGAACCAGAGCGCGCCGATGTTCTCTTCCGGTACGCTGAGCAGCAACGGGATGTTGTTCTCGGAGCAGACCTTGGCGAAGGCGCGGGCCGTATTGCCGGCCGAAGCTACTACGAGGATGCGCTTCTCGTCTTCCGGCAGGCGGGCGCAGACGCTGTAGGCTTCCGTCTCCTTGAAGGAGCAGGTGGTCATGGCGCCGCCCTTCTCCGGCCAGTAGCCCGAGAAGGCGATATAGAGGTTGGGCAGGCCCAGTTTGGCGGCCAGTTTCTCGCTCTTGTAGGTAATGGTGGGCGCCGAGCCCTTCAGCATCCGTTTGACGGGCATCCAGTCCGCGAACTTGTAGATGCCGCGTTCTTCGGGTCCGAAAGTGATCTGTTTCTTTTCGTAGATGGCACGGATCAGCGACGGCTCCTTACACTGGGGATCCGCCAGCATCCATCCGGTATCCTCGAAGCGGCGGCCGGTGGCCACTGTCTCAAGCAGGTATCGGGTCGGGGTAAATTTGCTCATGGTATTGCGTAATTATTCTTGTTCCAGGTTTTGGGCCAGCACCTCGGCGAAGTCGGCTACGGGGACGGGCGCGTAGCGACCGAAGGTCTTCAGGCAGAGCGGGCAGGCGGTGACGATCTGCTCGGGATTGTTGGCAGTCAGGTTGTCGAGGGCGCCGCGGGTGATGGGCTCGCGGTCTTCGTAGCGGAGGGTCAGCGAACCGACCGAGCCGCCGCAGCAGATGCTTTCCTCCCGCTCCTTTGCGGCGGGAACCAGCTGTCCGACAGCCCGGAGCGCCTGGCGCGGGGCATCGTAGATGCCGCAGCCGCGGCCCAGGTCGCAAGGGTCGTGATAGACCAGCGTCTGGTGCCCGTTCCGGACGCGGAGACGTCCTTCCTTGATCAAACGGTTGAAATACTCCGTGTAGTGCATCACTTCCACGCCAATCAGGTCGTACTGTTCCTTGAAGATGCGGTAGCAGATGGCGCAGCTGACCAGCAGGATCCTGGCGCCGCTTTCTTCAATCAGCTGCCGGTTCTTCTCGATGAGTTTGCGGGCTTCTTCCTGTCGCCCGCTGAGCATCAGCGGCCGGCCGCAACAGATGCTGCCGTCCTTGTCCATCAGCTCGTAGTCCACGCCGGCAGCCTTGAGCACTTGCTGGACCGAACGGGAGATGACGGGCGTAAGCGAACTCATACAGCCGGCGTAGTAGAGCACTTTCTGCCCGCCCAGCTGCGGCAGGGGATCTACCGCCCCCAGATAAGCGAAATCAGCCGGAATTTGGTTGTGTTCCTTCTCTTGCGAAGTACGGTAGGCCAGCCGGAGGCCGCAGGCGTCCATCTGCACCTGACAGAGCGCGGCGCATTTGCCGCACATCAGGCATTTCTCGGCGATTTCGAGCGAGCGTTTCGGGTTGCGGCGCTTGAGATTGCGCACCATATAGACGGTGGCGTCCTGGACATTCTTCTTCTGCACGCCCATCGGGCAGGCGTCGATACACACGCCGCAGCTCGGGCAGGAATAGAGCATCGTCAGCGCGAATCCCTTGCGGGTGTGGCGGACGGGGAGCCCGGCGTTGCGCATCGGGATCAGCAGGATCTCCGAAGGGATGTGCATATAGCGGGTGAAGGGGAGGACCGTCATGAAGGTGCCCAGGGCGATGGAATAGGCCCACCAGGCTGCGGTAAAGTTCTCCGGCTTGCTCATGAAGTTGTGAAGCAGCCAGTTGATCGGGACGGTCATGAAACTGCCGCCCGCCACGCCGGCCGTGAAGCCTTCGGCGATCCAGCGCAGCGGGAAGATGGCCCAGAGGCTGTAAAGGCCGATGCGGTCGGTCAGCGTAAGCTTGGTGGTGCGGCGCATGCCCACGATGCGGGAGCGGAAACGCTTGATGATGGCGATAGTGATGCCGCTCAGGATCAGCAGCAGGAAAAAGTCCATCAGGAAGAAGAAGAACGAACCCTGGAGCGTCTCGCCCTTGACTTCCATGAAGTAGCGGAAGAAGATCGGGTAGTAGATCCTGTGGAGCCGTTCCGGGATGTAGAGGATGGTCTCGACGTGGCCGAGCAGGATGATCATGAACCAGCCGAAGGCGATGCTCGAGTGCATGTAGCCCAGCACCTTGTTGCGTTTCCAGAGCTTGACGTGGAAGAGACAGTCGCAGAAGAGGTCGCGGATGTTCTTGACGATGGTGGTCGGGGTAATCAGCGAGAGGGCGAACTTCTGCCGGTCGGCGGGCTTGAGCTGGATGAGGATCTTGACCAGCGCCACAAGGCAGTAAACCAGCACGAAGGTCATGCCGAAGACGAAGGGCAGTACGAACGGGTCGTAGGCCGCCAGGATGCGTTCCTTCATCATAGCGCTGAGTCCTCCATCTTATAGACTTTGCCGATACTCAAGATCAGGTGGCGCGTATTGATGCCGCGCGGGCAGACCAGCTGGCACTTGCCGCAGAGCATGCAGTGCCGCAGCATGGGCAGGGTCTCTTTTTCGCGGCCCCGCTGCAGGGAGAGGATCACCCGGCGCAGGCTCATCTCGGTGAACACGCCGGCCGAACAGCTGGCGGTGCAGGAGCCGCAGGCGATGCATTTGCTCACGTCGGGTTCGAGCTGGTGCAACGCTTCGAAGAGCGGGTTGTCCACCTTCTCGATCTTGAGCGTGGCGCTCGGGGTCAGTCCGTAGCCGAAGTCGATCATTTCTGCGGGGATTTGAGATAGCGGTCGATGGCCAGGGCGGCGGAAGCCGCCTCGGAGAGGGTCTCGGGGATGGTCTTGGGCCCGGTGGCCGTTCCGGCGTAGAAGACGCCTTCGCGGGCGCAGGTGCAAGGGCTGTCGATCAGGCTGTGCGGAAGGAAGAAGCCGTCTTCACCGGGGAGGACGTTCACCATCCGGGCCAGCTCGGCCGTACTGGCAGCGGGCGCCATGCCGGCCATCAGCACTAGCATATCCATCTTGATTTTCAGGGGCTTGCCAAAGAGCGTGTCTTCAGCCTTGACGAAGAGATGCCCGTCGATGTCTTCCGAAACCTCCGAGACGCGGCCCCGTACGAAGCGGATGCCGCACTCTTTCTGGGCTTTCAGGTACAAGTCTTCGTATTTGCGGCCGAACATGCGCAGGTCCATATAGAAGCAGTAGACCGTGGCTTCGGGGAAGCGCTCCTTGATCTCGCAGGCCTGCTTGACGGCAGTCACGCAGCAGACCTTCGAGCACTGCCGGTTGCCGGCCTTCTCATCGCGCGAGCCCACGCAGTGTACGAAGCCGATGACTTTCACATCGTCGAACTGCGGTGCCGCACCGCTCTTGAACCAGTCTTCCAGGTCGGCGTTGGTGATCACGCGCTCATAGATGCCGTAGCCGTACTCCTCTTTCTTCTCGGCCTTGAACAGGTCGAATCCCGTGGTCAGCAGGACGGCCCGTACCTGGGCCGAAAGGCCGTTCGAGAGTTTTACCACCCAGGTGTCCTTCAGCCGGTTGATGGACGAGACTTCCGTGTCGGTGAAATACTTGATGCCGTCCAGGTCGGCCAGCATAGGGTCGAGGACCTTTCGTGCCTCCACCCCGTCGGGGAAGAGGCGGTCCCAGCGGGCGAGGTGGCCGCCCAGCACGGGTTCTTTTTCAATCAGGATCGGGGTGTAGCCCAGGTCCCTGAGCCTGCGGGAGGCTTCGATGCCGGCGGGTCCTCCGCCGATGACGACGATATTCTGGCTCATATCAGCAGCATTTGATGTTCATCGGGAATTCCGGCCGCTGGAGTTGCTTGCCGTCCAGTCCCTTGTATTTGTCTTCAGGATTGTAGGGGATGCCCATTTTGTCGAGCAGCGGCTCGACGGCGACCTGATGGGTCTGCAGTCCGAGGTCCCAAGGATTGTAGCCCAGCACCAGACCGGCCACTTCTTCATAGGTAAACACGGGGATGCCGTAACCGTCCTTGCCGTAGGTCTTGCCCGTCTGTTCGGCGATGACATACTGCCAGCGGTCGAGGAAGTAGGGGCAGCCCGGGCAGTTGGTGATGATCATGTCGGGTTCGAAAGGTTCCATGCTCTCGAACTTCTTGTGGGTGTTCGAAACGGAGTAGCCGCGGTTGGCCTTCACCAGATACTGGCGGAAACCGAAGCCGCAGCAGTGGCGCCGCTCCGGATAATCGATGACCTCGCCGCCCCAGGATTCCACCATGCCTGCCAGCACGTAGGGGTATTCCGCGCCGCCTACACCCTTGGAAGGGAACATCTTGGCGTAGTGGCAGCCAATGTGCTCCACCACGCGGAGCGGGCGCCCGGTCTTCTGGTTGACCAGCCGGAACTTCGCCTGTTCGGCGATTTCGTTGCGGAATTTGTAGATCAGGTCGCTGGCGTGGGCCAGATAGGTCGGAATCCTGAATTCCCGCTTCGTGGCTTTCCACAGGTTCTCCCGGATTTTCGCCAGCAGTTCCGGGAATTCGCGCCAGTCCTCGATCACTTCGGAGTACAGGCCGAAACTCGTGATGCAGCTGCATACGTAGTTTTCATAGCCCGCCTCGGTCATCAGGGCGAACTGCCGGGCAATGATGGTCATCATGGTTTCCTGCGGGATGGCTTCGCTGTGGTAGGCGATGCCGCCGCAGGTGGTGTGATGCGGGGTTTCATATACATCCTTGCCGAGCCGGTCGCGGAGGATTTCCAGGAAGGTTTTCTCGGAAGCCGGGAAGAAGCTCTGGCGGATGCAGCTCCGCACGTAGAACCAGTGGTCGGTGGGTATTTCTTTCTGGTATTCAGACCAGATGCGTTGCTTGCCTTGGTAAATCATGGTGTCAGTCTCCGTTGTTGAGGTGGCAGGAAGAGGTCTGGTTGAAGGCCTGTGCCTCGTATTCTTCCATCGTAAGGCCCATCTCCCGGGCTTTTTCCTGCGATTTTTCTTCGACGATCTCCATCCAGCGGGTGGCACCGGTCAGGTCGAAGATGGCCTTCAGTTCGTCGAGCGATTCCTGCGGAATCTTGCGCAGGGCGCCCGGGCCGACCTGGCCCAGATGCGCGCCAAGGCGCTCATACACGTCTTCCATGTGGTCCTGCGTCCACTTACCGACCGTCCCGTACTCGGGATGCTTTTCGTAGGCGAAGGTCTTCGGATAGACACAGTAGCCGTAATCGAGTATGTTGCGCTGCATGGCATGCATCAGCGGAAGCATCTGCCTGCCTTTCTCGCTCTCGGCAAAATAGCCCAGTTCGATGGAAAGGGAACGCAGGGCCATGACGACAAGGCCCGGAGCGTTCTTGCGCGGGCAGCGCGTGACGCAGGAAAGGCATTCGCCGCAGTACCAGATCTGGTCGCCTTTGAGCAGTTCTATGATGGCCTCGTCGTCGCGGCTCTGGACGATGGTCACGATTTTCTTGGGGTTGTAGCGATAAAACTCGGCCGCCGGGCAGATGGCGGTACAGGTGCCGCAGCTGATACAGGCCTTGAGCCCCTCCTTGATGCGGTAATCCTGCGCGAGCCGGTCGTAGATCTTTCCCATAACAATCTCTTTACGTCATTCCCGGCTTGACCGGGAATCTGATCCTTTGCAAAAAGTCCTTATAACATTGAACCGGGCGTCCACCAGGTTGATGTCGGCATCCTTGCCCACGGCGATCGAGCCCTTGCGGTCGTAGATGCCTAGCAGTTTGGCGGGCGTGGCGCTGCTCATGCGGAGCACGTCGTCCAGCGGGAGTTTCGTGTCGAAGATCAGATGGCGGACCATCCGGTCGATCGGGGAGGTGGACGAGGCGAACGAAGTGTGGGCTTCGTTCATCGAGATGCCATCTTCCACGTAGAAAGTCACGCCGGCAGTGCGGACGACGCTGCCGCTCGGCATACCGGCGCAAAGGCAGGCGTCGGAAACGATGAGCAGTTTGTCGGCGCCCTTGCATTTCCAGGCGATGCGCAGCAGCTCGTCGGGGAGGTGATAGCCGTCGCAGATGACTTCGGCGTAGAGATCGTCGAAGGTCAGGCCGGCCTCGACCAGGCCGCCGATGCGGTAGGGTCCTTCCTTATGGGTCTGTGACATCGCATTGTAGAGATGGGTCACGCTTGTGGCGCCCTTAAGCATCCCTTCGCGGGCCTGCTGGATGGTGGCGCAGCTGTGTCCCATCGAGATCTGGATGCCCAGGGCGGCAATCTGCGGGAAGTAGTCGCTGTTGCGCCCGTATTCCGGTGCGATGGTCGTGCGGGCGATCAGGTCTCGGTATTCTTTGTAAATCTGTACGTTATCGTCGTCAATGGCGACGATCTGGTCTTTGGGCTGGGAGCCGTTGTACTGTGGGTTGAGGAACGGGCCTTCGAGATGGGCGGGCAGGATTTCAGCCTGGCCGGGTTGGTTTTGGCGCCGTGCCTCGCGCAGGGATTCCAGGCCCCGCCGGATCTCTGCCAGGGGCAGTGCGAGCCACGAAGGGGCGATGGCGGTCACGCCGTGCTGCTGGTAGAAGTCACGGGTGCGGAGGATGGATTCAACCGTGCCGTCGTTGATGTCGTGTCCGCCTCCGCCGTGGACGTGCGTGTCGATGAAGCCCGGGATCGCGAAATGTCCCCTTGCATCGATGACCTGGTCGGCCTCTTTTGCGCCATCGGGGGCTCCGGCAGGGAAGATGCCGGCAATCCGGGCGTCCTCGATCAGGAGGGAGCCACCTCGGACCCAGCCCGTCTCCGTGAAGATGTCGATATGCTGAATGGAAGTGCGCATAATTGGGATAATAATTCGTAAAAGTACAAAAAATGTCAGAATGTCGGTCCATTTTGTTAACTTTACAAGTTGTTTGGAAAACAATGGCCCATGCGATATGATTTTGACAAAATAGTGGACAGACGGGGCTCCGGCGCCATCATGACGGACTGCCTAAAGGAGCGCTATGGCCGGGAAGACCTTCTGCCTCTGTGGATTGCCGATATGAACTTCGAGACGCCCGAGCCTGTCCGCCAGGCACTCGAGCAGCGGCTCGCGCACCAGGTTTACGGCTACAGCGTCGCCCCGAATAGTTATTGGGAAGCCATCCGCAGCTGGGAGCGCCGCATCCACGGCTGGGAGATCGCGCGCGAAACGCTCTCTTTCATTCCGGGCATCGTCCGGGGCATCGCCTTCGTCCTGCAATGCTTCACGCAGCCGGGCGACAAGGTCGTGGTCCAGCCGCCCGTCTATATGCCGTTCCTCAATCTGCCGCGTGCCAACGACAGGCAGGAGGTCTACAATCCCTTGCGGATCAACCGGGAAACCGGCGGCTACAGCATGGACCTCGCCGGGCTCGACCGGGTGTGCCGGGAAGAGAAGCCGAAAGTGCTGATCCTCTCCAATCCCCACAATCCCGCAGGTGTCGTCTGGCCGGCGGAAGACCTGGCCCGCCTGGCTGAAATCTGCCACCGCCACGGCGTACTCGTCATCTCCGATGAGATCCACGCCGATATGGCACTGGGAAGCCATGTCCACCATCCTTTCCCGACCGTTTCGCCCGTGGCTGCCGACGTTTCTATTACATTCGCCGCGCCGAGCAAGACCTTCAACATCCCCGGTATCGTGAGTTCGTTCTGCGTGGTCACGAACCCGAAGATCCGCGAGAAATTCTTCCGCTATCTCGAAGCCAACGAATTGAACGGTACCATGTTCCTCTCGACCGCAGCCACCGAGGCTGCATACACCCGCTGCGACGAGTGGCGCCGTCAGATGCTCGCCTATGTCGAAGGCAACGTGGATTTTGTGTGCGACTATCTGGAGCACCGTATTCCCGGCATCGTGGCGGTCCGTCCCGAGGCCTCTTTCCTGGTCTGGCTCGACTGCCGCGGCCTGGGCCTCGGCCACGACGCCCTGATCGACCTGTTCGTGAACAAAGCGTGCCTGGCCCTGAACGACGGTGAGGCCTTCGGCCCGGGCGGGGAGGGGCACATGCGTATGAATATAGCCTGTCCGCGCGCTGTCCTGGCCGAAGCGCTGGGCCGGCTCGAAAAAGCTGTCGGATCCCTGAAACCCTCCTTGGCATGAAACGGTTCAAAGACTGGGGCCTGCTCCCCAAAGTGCTGATCGCCATTGCGACGGGTATCCTCTGCTCGTTCTTTTTCCCCGATGCGCTGACGCGTGTCTTTGTGACCTTCAACAGCATCTTCAGCAACTTCCTCGGCCTGTTCATCCCGATCATCATCCTGGGACTCATCGCGCCGGGTATTTTCGAACTGGGCAAAGGTGCGGGACGTCTGCTGCTCATCACAGCGGGCATCGCCTATCTGTCGACCGTATTGGCGGGTCTGTTCTCCTATGCGACCTGCCGCCTGACCTATCCCGCCCTGCTGGGCGATGCGGCGGTCTCGCTGGGCAACATCGATATGAGCGCCCACGAGCTGAAACCCTATTTCGTCATCGAGATGCCGCCGCTGATGAGCGTCACCACCTCGCTGGTGCTGGCTTTCGTCATCGGCCTCTCGCTGATCGGCATCCGGGGCGAAAGTTTCCGCAACGTGATGCTGGAACTGCGCGACATGGTCTTCCTGGTGATCCGGAAGGTCATCATTCCGATCCTGCCGATCTTCATCTTCGGCATCTTCCTCAAGATGGGGGCGGAGGGGAACGTCGGTCCCGTCCTGGGCATGTTCCTGAAAATCATCCTGATCATCTTCGTGATGCATATCACGGTGCTGGTGCTGCAGTTCTGCATCGCGGGCGCCATCGCAGGGAAGAATCCGTTCAAGGCGCTCTGGACGATGCTGCCTGCCTACGTGACGGCGCTCGGCACCCAGTCTTCCGCCGCGACGATTCCCGTGACGCGGGCCCAGGTCATCAAGAACGGTGTCAATCCCGACGTGGCGGACTTCGTCGTGCCGCTGTGCGCTACGATCCATATGTCGTGCAGCATCCTGAAGATCGTCGCCTGCGCCTACGCCATCTCGCTGAGCATGGGCCTCGACGTGAGTCTGGGTACCTACGCGGGATTCGTCCTGATGCTGGGCATCACGATGATCGCCGCGCCCGGCGTGCCGGGTGGCGCGATTATGGCAGCACTCGGCCTGCTGGCTTCGATGCTCGGCTTCGACGCCGGCATGCAGGGGCTGATGATTGCCCTCTACATTGCGATGGACAGCTTCGGAACGGCCGGCAATGTTACGGGAGACGGTGCAATCTCGCTGATTATTAATAAGATAAAACAAAAGGAGAAACCAGGTGCAAAACTTGAAGACAGCCCTGTGTCAGCATGATATCGTGTGGGAGGATGCCCACGCCACGATCGGCCGCATCGAGCAGCCGGTCCGGCGCTATCTGGCGAAATACCGCCCCGACCTGCTGATCTTTCCGGAAACCTTTGCGGTCGGATTCACGATGAATCCCGCCGTGGCGGAACCCGTGGACGGTTTTTCCACCACGTGGCTGCGTAAGCTGGCGAAGGAATGCGGGGTCGCCGTCATCGCATCGGTTCCGACGCTTGTGACCGATGCACAAGGGGAGCACCGTTACAATCGCTGCTGGTTCTTTACTCCCGACGGGAGCGGGACTTATTATGACAAACGGCATCTGTTCACGCCTTCGGGTGAAAGTCCGGCTTACGAGCAGGGCCGCCGCCGCTGCACCGTGTCCTACCTGGGCTGGCGGATCGAACTGAACGTCTGCTACGACCTGCGGTTCCCGGTCTGGAGCCGCAACGTGGGCAACGGCTACGACCTGCTGGTGAACATCGCCAACTGGCCTGCCTCCCGGATCGAGGCGGCCGATATGCTCCTGCGGGCCCGGGCGACCGAAAACGCCTGCTATGCCGCCTTCTGCAACCGGATCGGCCGCGACGGCCTGTGCGACTATAATGGCAAGTCGATGCTCATCGACTACATCGGTCACGACATCGCCCGCCGCCGCCGGGTTGGAGGCGTCCGCTTCTATGAGGCGGAACTTCGCATGGACCGGCTGCAGCACTACCGCGAGCGCTTCCCCGTGAGCGCCGACGCCGACAATTTTGAAATCATCATTGAAAACGCATAATGAAAAGAAATGTCCTGCATATCGCAGCCATCGTCATCGCGCTTTTCGGCGTGGGCTTCGGCATCGGCTGCCTGATCTCCCTTCTCTCTTCGAAGGGATCGCTCGCTGACGGCGAGTACCGTGTGACGGTCTGTTCGACGACCGATGTCCACGGCGCCTATTTCGATTCGGCCTACGTGGACAACCTGGCCGCCAAGACCTCGCTGGCCAACGTGTCGTCCTATCTTAAGGAAATCCGTGGAGAAGGTGTCCAGCCCGTCCTGATCGACGTGGGGGACAACCTCCAGGGTGATAATGCCGCGTACTATTTCAACTATGTCGCGACCGACGTGCCGCATGTCTATCCCCGCATCGCAGCCTATCTGGGTTACGACGCCATCGTCGTAGGCAACCACGACATCGAGACGGGCCACGACGTGTACGACCGCGTCGCCAGCGAACTGACGATGCCTTACCTGGCGGCCAATGCGGCCTTCGACCGCGACGAGAACGGCCGTGCCGACATGGACGAGAATCCGGACGGCAAGACGGTGAGCGACTCGTACTTCGTCCCTTATTGCGTGGTGGACCGCGGCGGCGTGAAGGTCGCCATCGTCGGTATGACCAACGGCAACATCAAGAGCTGGCTTGCCGACGACATCTGGCGCGGCATGGATTTCCAGATCATCTCCGAGATGGTCCAGCCGGTCATCGACAGGATGATTGAAAAGGAGAAACCGCAACTGGTGGTGCTGGCCGTCCATTCCGGCACGGGCGCCGAACAGCCCAACCGGGAGAACGAAGCGCAATATCTGGCCGCTACGCTCAGGGGCGTGGACATCGTGCTCAACGGACACGACCACCGTCCGGTGGCCCGCGAGGTGGAGAATGTGAATGGCGGCAGCGTGGTGCTGATCGACGCCGGTACGAAGGCGGTTGTCGTAGGACAGGCCGACTTCACCCTGACGGTCAAGAACGGCAAGGTCGTTTCCAAGTCGGTCGATTACAAGCTGGTCCCGATGGAAAAATACCCGGTCGATCCCGACTATGTGGCTGCCTTCAAGGAAGATTTCAATGCGGTCAAAGCCTTCGCCCAGCGTCCCATCGGACAACTGTCGGAGAATATTTTCCTGGCCGATGCGCTCGACGGCCCTTCCACCTACATCAACCTGGTCCAGACCGTCCAGCTGGCGTCTTCCGGTGCCGACATCTCGTTCGCGGCCCCGCTCACCAGCAGCGGCGTCGTGCCCAAGGGCGTAATCGAGTTCCAGGACCTGGTGTCGATCTACAAGTTTGAAAACCAGCTCTATGTGGTCGAGATGACCGGCAAGCAGATCAAGGATTACCTGGAGTATTCCTACAAGAACTGGGTGAACAAGAGCGGTCCGTCCTACAACTGGGATTCCGCCGACGGCATCCGCTACGAAGTGAGCCGGAAAGCACCTGACGGGGAGCGCGTGAAGATCCTCTCGATGAACGACGGCACGCCTTTCGACCTCGACAAGACCTATAAGGTTGCCATGACGTCCTACCGCGCCAGCGGCGGCGGCGACCTGGTCCGGGAAGGCGCAGGGATCGATCCCGCCTCGCTGGTCGTCGTCAGGAAGATGAAGGACATCCGTTCGCTGATCGGCGACTATATCGCCGCGCAGAAGGAAATCGAACCTACCGTGGCAACCAATTGGAAATTTGTAAAATAATTCCTATCTTTGGCCGATTGTTTTCGTATGGGACAGGATCTGGCACTCCGGCTCAAGACCAAGGTCGAGGAACTCGTAGCAAGATACGAAACCCTCGCCCGGGAAAATGCTGACTTGAAGTCCCGTCTTGCCCGCTGCGAAACCGATATCACGAAAAAGGATTTAAAAATAAAGGAATTAGAAAAACAGATAGAAAACTTGCGATTGAAAGAAGCATTTCTGGGGACCTCGGGAGACCGGGCGCAGGCGCGAAGGAAAGTGGCGAAGCTGATCAAGGAGATCGATGCGTGCGTGAGTCTGCTCGACGAATGAAAACGACAGGAAGATGAAACAGCGGATTACATTGAAGATCGCCGGGAAGGAGACACAGCATCTGGTAGATGCCGAGCGGGAGGAACTGATCCGTCGGGCCGCCGACCGGATCAACAAGGAAATCGATTCGATCCGCTTTGATTTCCGGGATCAGGGACTGAGCGAGGTGTTGAGCATGATCCTGCTGTCGGAAGAGACCAAACTCCTGGAACTGGAAGCCAGAACCAACAACGAGACCAACACCGTGCTCCGCCGTCTGGAAGAACTGGACGCGAGCCTAGGAGAATATCTTAGCCGTTAGTTTTGCTCTTTGCCAAAATCAACACTAAAAAACAAACCGAGCCTACTCGGTCGTCAAAGACAGGCCTGGGTGACCCTTCGGGGGATTCTATATTTCATAGGACGTTGGAAGTCTGCGATAAAACCGGAGCTCAAATCTTATTCTTTAAGATTTTCGATAGACCAGGGCTAACGGCTTTTTTCTTTCAATTGTAAGTTATTGCGTGACACTTTACACTCAATATATTTACAATTATGTCTACCACATTACTTGTTATCTTAACAGCACTTATCTCTGCAGGACTCGGCGTTTTGGGCTGCATCCTGGTCAGAAATTTCATACTGAAGGGCAAGAAAGAGGAGATTCTCAAAAACGCTGAAGCTGAAGGCGAAGCCATCAAGAAGGAGAAGATCTTCCAGGCCAAGGAAAAGTTCCTTCAGCTCAAGGGCGAACACGAAGCCTACATCAACGAGCGCAACGCGCAGGCCCTCCAACTGGAAAACAAACTCAAACAGCGCGAACTCAGCCTGAACCAGCAGAACTCCGAGCTGGGCCGCAAGCAGAAGGAGGTCGACTCCATCCGCGAGAACCTCAAGAACCAGATGGAGATCGTCACCCGCAAACAGGAAGAATACGAGAAACTGCGCGGCAAGGTCATTGAAAAGCTCGAGGAAGTCGCCGGTATGACGGCGGCCGATGCGAAGAACCAGCTGGTCGAGAATATGAAGGCGGAAGCCCGCACCCAGGCCATGTCGTATGTCAACGAGGTGATGGATGAAGCGCGCCTGAATGCCGCCAAGGAAGCCAAGCGCATCGTGATCAACACCATCCAGCGCACTGCCCCCGAAACGGCCATCGAGAACGCCGTCACGGTCTTCAACATCGACAACGACGAGATCAAAGGCCGTATCATCGGCCGTGAGGGCCGCAATATCCGTGCACTGGAGGCCGCGACCGGCGTGGAAATCGTCGTCGACGATACGCCCGAGGCCATCCTGCTCTCTTCGTTCGATCCCGTGCGCCGCGAGGTGGCGCGTCTGGCCCTGCACCAGTTGGTGGCCGACGGCCGCATCCATCCCGCCCGCATCGAAGAGGTGGTCGAGAAGGTGAGCAAGCAGCTCGAAGACGAGATCATGGAAACGGGCAAGCGCACCTGCATCGACCTGGGCATCCACGGTCTGCACGTGGAACTCATCCGGCTGATCGGCCGCATGAAGTACCGCAGCTCCTACGGCCAGAACCTGCTGCAGCACTCGCGCGAAGTGGCGAACATCTGCGCCACGATGGCGTCTGAACTGGGCCTGAATACCAAGGCTGCCAAGCGCGCCGGTCTGCTCCACGATATCGGCAAGGTGTGCGAGGAAGATCCTGAACTGCCGCACGCCCTGCTCGGTATGAAGGTCGCGGAGAAATACAAGGAGAAACCCGACATCTGCAACGCCATCGGCGCCCACCACGAGGAAATCGAGATGAACACCCTCATCGCGCCGCTCGTGCTGGTGGCCGACGCCATCTCCGGTGCCCGCCCGGGTGCCCGCCGCGAGGTCATCGAGTCGTACATCAAACGCCTCAAGGATATGGAAGGCATCGCCCTGTCGCATCCCGGCGTGACCAAGACCTACGCCATCCAGGCCGGCCGCGAGCTCCGCGTCATCGTCGGCGCCGAGAGCGTCACCGACCAGCAGTGCGAGGAACTCTCGACCGAGATCGCCAAGAAGATCCAGGACGAGATGACCTACCCCGGACAGATCAAGATCACCGTGATCCGCGAGACCCGCGCGGTCGCCTTTGCGAAGTAGCCTTATGGAAAAGAAGATCGACATCGAAATCAAGCCCGAAGTGGCGCAGGGACGCTATGCAAACCTGGCCATCATCACGCACTCGTCGAGCGAGTTCATCCTCGATTTCGCCCAGAACATGCCGGGTATGCCCAAGATGCAGGTGGGAAGCCGCATCATCATGACGCCCGAGCATGCCAAACGCCTGCTCGGCGCCCTGAACGAAAACATCCGCAAATATGAAAGCCAGTTCGGCGAGATCCGTCTCCCGATGAATCCGATGATGATGCCTCCGCTCAAACCCGATGCAGAGGCTTGATAGTGACAGAAACTAAAACCCATACCTGATATGAGCAATTACCCGCACTACCTGGAGCGTCTCCAGGCTGCTACGCGTAAGTTCTGGGACAAGCCTGCCCTGAACAACATCGGCGGCGAGACCTTCAACTATGCCCAGATGGCAACCCAGATCGAGAAATTCCATCTCGTATTCGAAAAACTCGGCTTCAAGAAAGGCGACAAGATCGCCATCTGCGCCCAGAACGGCGCCCGCTGGGGCATGGCCTACCTGGCCGTCAATACCTACGAGACGGTGATCGTCCCGATCCTGGCCGATTTCACCCCCGACAGCGTCAATCACCTGGTCAACCACTCCGAGAGCCTTGCCCTGTTTACCAACGCGGCCAAATGGAAGAAACTCGACCTGGCCAAGATGCCGCTGCTCAAGCTGGTTATCGACGTGGACACGTGGAAGACCCTCTGGACAGCGGACGAAAGCATCCAGGCCATCTACGACCAGATGGACGAACTTTTCGCTGCGAAGCACCCTGGCGGCTACGGTCCCGACGACGTAGTATTTCCGACGGACAACTGGGACGATCTTTCGACCATCAACTATACCTCCGGCTCGACCGGCGATCCGAAGGGCGTGATGCTGACCTATCGCAATTTCTCGGCGAACGTGGACTACAGCCAGCGCAACGTGCCGGCCGGCGACAAGATGGTCTCGATGCTGCCGATGGCCCATATGTACGGTCTGGTCATCGAGTTCATCTATCCCCTCTGCAACGGTACCTCGATCTACTGGCTGGGCAAGACCCCTACGCCGGCGGCCCTGATGAAGGCATTCGCCGATGTGAAGCCCTACCTGCTGATCACGGTCCCGCTCGTGATGGAGAAGATCTACAAATCGAAGGTCAAGCCGACGCTCGAAAAGCCCCTCATCAAGTTCCTGCTCAAGGTGCCTGGCATCAACAACCTCATCTACAAGAAGGTGAAGAACGGCCTGGTAGAGGCGTTCGGCGGCAATGTCCAGGAATTCATCATGGGCGGTGCGGCGCTCAATCCCGAGGTCGAGCGGCTCTTCAAGCGCATCAAGTTCCCGTATCTGGTGGGCTATGGCATGACGGAAGCCTGCCCGTTGCTGGCCTATGAGCACTGGACGAAGTACGTGGCCGGCTCCTGCGGCAAGTGCGTCGACGTAGCGGAAGTCCGCATCGATTCGGAAGACCCGCAGCACGTGGTGGGCGAGATCCAGGCCCGCGGCGAGAACATCATGGTCGGCTACTACAAGAATCCCGAAGCCACGGCCAACGCCTTCACGGAAGACGGCTGGCTGAAGACGGGCGACCTGGGCATCATCGACGCCGAAGGCAACATCTTCATCCGTGGCCGTTCGAAAAACATGATCCTCGGCCCTTCCGGCCAGAACATCTATCCGGAAGAGATCGAGGCGGTCGTCAACAACCAGGACTATGTGATCGAGAGCGTCGTCGTAGACCGTGGCGGCAAACTGGTCGCGCTGGTCTTCCTCGACGAGCAGGCCATCGCCAAGGCCCTTCTCGATGTGGAAGCCCGTTCCAACATCCCCGAGAACATCCGCGCCGGCGCCAACCGCCAGCTCCCTTCCTACAGCCAGATCGCGAAGGTCGAACTCCAGGCCCAGCCCTTCGAGAAGACCCCGAAGATGTCGATCAAGCGCTTCCTGTACAAATAATACCAGACGGCGCACAGCGCTGCTGGGCAGAGCGTTTTCCGCTGCTGGACCCAACATTTTGCGCTGCAACGGACGCAACTGACTATCAGCCACTTGTGTAAAGTGATCCCCCTCAAAACGAGGGGGATCACTTCGTATAACCCGCTATGAATCAGCTGCGTCCGTTGCAGCGCAAAATCAGGAGAGCCGGTGCCGGCACCCGGAAGAAACCGGACAATACGGCTCAATAACGTATGGATTGACTATTAGCATCATCTATTTCTATTGTAAAGAAGAGTTTAACCGTGGAAATCATATCAAGCGCCCAGTATAGCAGTGAACGGAATTCTGACGTTGAATAACAGAATTGAATCACATCAAATATTACCTTGTGTTCATCCTTATTGACATATATGCGAATAAATGACGGATCATTCATCAAAGTATGAGCAGCGACCATAGCAGGAAATATATCCTCCTCTTTCAAGTCGAACCAACTTTTGATTGATGCCCATTGTCTTTTTTCGTCCCATGAGACACAGAAATTGTATCGTTTAAACCGTAAAACAACAGAATCGTCAGACTGTTCAACAATAACAAGCCCTTCTTTTTTGATAAACTGCATAATGCTGGATGACCTCATTGGGGATACACATTTTTTTAATAAACAACTAAACATATTGCTATGGTATTGTATCTATTGCTCGGCCTGAATAGTGGATTATGGTCTATTTCTGAGAAATAATCAGTTTAGACGATTCGTTGTCAATTGTGATGCGGCCAAGGCGTTCCAGGGCGGATTGGCCGAGAAGAAGGGGGGCTTGTTGATTCTTGACGACAGCGGCCTCGATGTTCTTGAGAGAGACGTCGCCCACTTTTACCTCCCTGAGACAGATGATAGCCCCGTCACAGATAGTTCCGTCGGCCGTGAGGTATTTCCGCGTGCCGCGAAAGTCCCTTTCTTTGAGATAATTGTTCTTCAGCATGAAGTCTGCTTCAACCGAAGAAATGGAAACATCGCTGGCACCCGTGTCAAAGATGAATTTCAAGGGCAGGCCGTTGATGGTGCAGGGTACCTCGTAGGTGCCGCCTGGCTTGCGACGCATGGGAATCTCACTGACAAGCGATTCGCCGCGTTCCGGCTGGACAGTCGAGGAATCGTCAGCAGGGATGGTGATATCCAATTGCGGATGATCCACGATAATCTTATATTTATCAACAAGTTCCTTATATTCTGGAAGATTTCGGACCGGATCCATGTCATCGTCATGTTCCATGTGGGCAAAGCGTCGAAACCCTTTCTGGAAAGCGGTATCCAGCGCCGCCAACGATTCGTCTAGTTTCCCCATGCGCGCGTACAGACAAGCCTTATCATACCAATTACCTGATTCGTTCGGCGTCGCAGCGATGATCCGGTCGATCCATTCAAGCGCTTCTGCTTCGCGGCCCAGGCCCCACAGCGCGTAATGGCGACAGCTGCCATCTTCCGGAATCGTGTCAAGTTCCAACACTTTCTCGTAGTCAGCCCGCGCCTCGTCTGGATGAACGGGCAATAGCAGGTCTGCGCGACTTTGGAAAAGATACGCGTAATTCGGGTCAATCTTTATTCCCTCGTCGTAACTTAAGATGGCCTGATGGGCATCGCCCGATAGTTCGTAGCTCCAGCCGATGGCGTAGTAGTAATAGCCATGCGCCGGATCTTTTTCAAGACAGACCTTATAGTCGCGGATGGCCTCGTCGTAGAAGCCGCCCGAGCGGAGGGCATCTCCCCGGGCGCACAGGTAAAACAGCTCGTTTGTTTGTTCATAAGCTTGCGTGAGATCATCGGCCGCTCTGCGAAATTCTCCAAGTTCCCGGTAGCAGTTGGAACGATAATACAACAGGTCCTCATCGTCGTCAAAAGCTTTCAGCAGTTGGTCGTATAATGCAATGGCGCTTCGGTAATCCCCATGATCTTCGTACAAGCTGGTCAACAGCACTTGCCAGCGCGTAGGATCATCCGCATAATTCATCCGTGATTTAACCTTCGCCACAGCGAATGAATAGTACTTTCCGCAATAGTTTGTGACCGCTCCTACGGAGGCATCATCATCCAATTCGAAATACTTCAAGGCAGCCTCTATGCTCGCTTCACGCTCGCCCATCTTATCTAGGACCTGCATCTTGAACTTATAGACGTCAGCGTATTCTTCATCGATCTTCTGCGCCTTTTCAAGCCATTCCAGTGCAGACGCATATTGCTCCTCATCCATCCTGTTGCGCGCCATGCCAATCATGGCAGCCCTGTTTTCAGGGTCTTCTTCCAACATTTCCAGGAAGACTTTATCGGCTGCGCTTCGATCTTCCATCTTGTAATAGCTCTGCGCCAGCAGGAAACGGACATCCTGCACGTGGTCCGGATCATCTTTACGAGCGAATTTCACGGCTCGGGTAAATGCTTTGGCTGCATCAGGGTAAAGGTCATCAGTCTGAAACAGTAAACCTTTCAAAGCGCACAGACGCGACCGCTCTACCTCCGGTTCCCCGCGGTAATACTTCAACGCCCGGTCCACATCCGCCCGTGCCTTGGCATACTCGCCCGTCTCAGTATAAATCAAGGCACGCAAGTAGAATGCATCGACATTTTTCGGCGTTGCCTTCAACTGCTTCTCGACCAGGTTCATCGCCTCGTCGTAATCGTCATTCTGATAGGCCTCCTCCGCCTTCCGGTAATCGTAGTCCGAAACGTATTTCGGCTGGCAGGATGAAAGGGTTAAAGCTGCCAGGAGGGCGGAGGTAATAAACAAGTTTAAACGGTTCATCTATGGAATAAAAGAAAATGACTAAATAACCTTTACTGTTCCATTACTCAAATCTGTCTGAAGCCCTTCCAGAATAAGCCTCAGAATATCTGTCTTCTCCTCAGGATTGCTGATAGAAACAACTTTCCGATAATACATCAAAGGGGAATTGATAATACAAAACATACACATTTGAAATACCTTTCTATTGATCTCGTTTAAGAAGAAATGATAAGGAAGCATTGACTCTCCCTCTTCCCATACTTCATAATCATGCCCCAAACGATACTTTTCCCAGATGAAATAAAGGGCATACTTAAATTGCTCTATGCCATCGATTTCACCTCTCAATTCCGAATACTTACCGGTTCTTTCGGCACAGTCTTCAATCCATTTGATAATGCTTTTGAAATCTTCGATTAAGGAAAGGCAGTTTTCCCGCGTACAGATTGATTTATCCATAGTTGTTCATTTTATTAAAACAATTCATAATTCACATTCGTATGTCACAAGACTCCTGTCAAGGGGGATACGTTTGCAACGGAGCTTGTCGTAGTGTTCGTTTTTAACTACATCACGGGAAATGTAGTCGTAGCCCGTTGAAATGTAGTATTCTCGGGCCAGATGATCATCGAAGCGTGAAACAAAGGCCGCCTTGATCCGGGAGCATTTTTCATTGATGGAGTTATCGGAGGAATCAAGAAGGCGGTCTATGCTTTTCTCCACGCCGTCCATATCCACCCGATTAGTAATAGAGCGATAGATATTCAACAACTCTCTCCTATGATTGATCAGATGCTTGAACACAAGTCCGTCCGGATGACGGAGAAATAGCAGGTACACGGCCTTTTGTAGCGGCTCCATCTCTATCTCCATGTTGTTATAGTCGGGTAGAAGAATCCGGAAATCTCGGGTAACTATCAGACGACTCAAAGGGGTTTCCTTCTTGAAGAGAGAGCGAATAACCACCTCTTCAATGCCCATAATCCGCAGCTTGTCGACTCTCTCTTTTATCTCATCCATGAGTTTCTCGGACTCATAAAAATCCTCATATTCTTTTTCTCTGTCAGCCTTATCCTTGGGCTCCGCAACGTAAGAAGCTGACTCCATTTCATTGATTGACGGAAATCTGCAATCATAAGTGATTTCACGATGTTCGGCTATTCTTTTTCCAAACTGTTCCAAACCCGAGAGTAGCCCCTCCCACGAATTCGTCACTGGGAAGAAAGCAGTAATAGGCTTGCCCAGCCACAAAAAAGCACCCCTCAAAGGAAATACTCCATCGAAATCCAGGTTTTTCCAGAAAGCGTCGGCCACTTCTCGGTAATCACCGATCTGTCGGTCAAATGGTATATCCGGAAGATTGTACCGTACCCGTTCCATGAATAAATCACTCGGCGTAATAATCTCTTTCATCGAAACTATTTGCAGTGATAGCCCCTCGGATACAATCTTTTCCATCTGTTTCTTCAATAGGCGTACCAGCACATTGACGGAATCCTTCTCCCCCTCAATAAATAATACCTGATCTTCTTCACCAATACCGAGCTTATTGGGGAAATCCATAAAAGTACCAATATTTGTTACTTGAAAGCTCATCCTTTTATTCTTTGTTTCAAAGATAGACATCTATAGATTTAGTCTCCGCGTTTCACAAGGCTTGTGAAAACCATTTATTCTGCCAGCCTTGGATCAATGAACTCTTCGGAGCAGAGAGCCATACAGGTAACGAAGGATTCATTGCCGAAGAGGCAGGATTGGCGGTGAAGGATTTCGCAGAATATCAAGTTCTGAAGCAGGCACTTGGCGTTCAGGTCATCAGTTTCGAGGCAATGACGGACATAAGTGTCGGCGCATAAAGCACGGACTTTGTCGTAATAGTTATTGGTGATGGGGCTGAAAGACGAAATGGAATGGGATTCCTGGACATAAGCCCGCCAGGCAATCCAGCACTCCAGGAGGTAGCGCGTGTAGCGCCTAGATTCAATTATCTCGCCCAACAGAATGGATCCGTCCCAATGGTCAAACTTAGCATATTCCAGCGCCAGAATTGCTCGCCGGTCGATATCTGGTTCTGATAGAACTACTGCCCTGAAATGTGACAGTTGCTCTTCAGATAGTGTATTAGCCACTGAATCCCGCATGTTGATCCGGATGATGGCATCTATTTCCGGAACGAACTGGCGTTTGTCGTACCAAGACCAGAAACCCTTCTCAAAGTGATCAAGCATGGCATCAGAGGCTACCTGCGGAAGAGACTGAAAGTGCTCGACATATTGTCCGTACGACAGGCTGAAAGGCGAATCTTCGCTGTCATCACCATTGAACTCAGTGTAAGCTCTTTTTAGCCGTTTGGCAGCAGAGAGGGCCTTCGCATCTGGAAAGGCAGCTGATAGCAGACTTTCCGACAGTATTGGCTGCGACTCTCTAATTATCTCAAGCGTATCCCTGCGAGAAAGAGAATCTTCCTCAACCATCCAGGTTGCACGATGGAACAACTCATACGAATGAGCGACGCGGTTTGCCAACGATACCGTGTTGAATAGCATCTGTACATTCTTGACCATTTCTTGCCCGACGATATCCTTGTTTGGGAGATAAAAGGCCTCCTCGGCAGTTGTGGCCTCCGTAAAATAGTCCTCTGTATCATAATCCGCATCAAAACTATCCTCAATGGCTGACCGGGAAGTGATCTTCTGTTCACATAGAACTATCGGAGTTCCTACTGGTAACGATTGAATGACGGCAACGCCGTTGCGCTCTTCGACGTTATCTATCACATCGAAGGATTCGACAGGTCCAGTCTTTGACTTGCAACCAGAGAA
>JAEEGH010004702.1_pt1 | contig 34826 bp, 23 predicted proteins | sample 9134181 | NCBI WGS metagenome assembly JAEEGH01 (sample SAMN16246544, study PRJNA631951) | gut metagenome | biome: gut microbiome; feature: rumen; material: DP-attached | host: Bos | place: Iran: Karaj | collected 2018-10
GAGTTTGATATCTCTTGGTAAGCTTTGACGCCCCCTTAAGAATTCATAACAAGCTTGCTTGTTACCAGAAAACTGTATTAATTCAAGGTTTGTTTCACTGTTCAGTTATCAATCTTCATTTTGTTGTTGCCCTCAGCAGCAACTCGTTTATATTATCACGATGCCAACCGTTTGTCAACAACTTTTTTCTTATTTTTATTAACGTTCACAGGGTTTTCAAATTGTTTACACAATTTTTAACTACCTCTGTTTCAGTTCTGCACTTCGTTTCCCTCAGTGCTCGATTATAATATCACCTAGAATCAGGGCTGTCAACAGATATTCTGTGTTTTTTTAAAGTAAATCTATTTAGTGTACTTATTAGAAATTGTTTGAATTGTAGTTATTTTTCTTACAATTTATTCTGAAGCACTATACTATGCGTCAAAAGCTATATCTCTTCATCGAGATATAGCATCTACTGCTTCTTTAACGTTTGATACACCTATCACCTCTATACCTAAAACGTTTCCTACAGATTGGAGATTAGAATTTGGAATGATAACTTTTTCAAATCCTAATTTCTTAGCTTCCCTCACACGTTGTTCAGCCATTGAAACAGAGCGAACCTCACCTGACAAACCTATTTCGCCAAATATAATTGTTTTAGCATCTATAGGAATATCTTTTTCACTACTATATATAGCCATAGCAATAGCCAAGTCAATGGCAGGCTCATTTATTCTAATTCCGCCTGCAATATTCACATAGATATCGGAACGGCCTAAAAATATTCCGCAGGATCTGTTTGCTTTGCTATCTCTCATTCTCTCAAGTACAGCCACAAGCAGATTAACTCTATTATAGTCACAGCCTGTTGCCATTCTTCTAGGTATTTCAAATGCAGTTTTACTAACCAATGATTGAATTTCCACTAGGATAGGACGAGTTCCTTCCATAGAACATGTAACTATTGAACCAGTGGCATTTTCCGGTCTACCATCAAGCATCACAGCTGAAGGATTCTTTACTTCGGATAGGCCGATATCTCTCATCTCGAATACACCAATCTCGTTGGTTGATCCAAATCGGTTCTTGACACCTCTGAGGATTCTATAAGACGCATGTCTATCCCCTTCGAAGTATAGAACTGTATCAACCATATGCTCTAAGACTCTTGGTCCTGCAACAGTTCCTTCTTTTGTTACATGACCTACAATAAATACAGCAATCCCCTGTACCTTTGCTATTTCCATGAGGACACTCGTAGATTCTCTAACCTGTGATACTGAACCTGGAGCCGATGACACTGTCTCATTGTACATAGTCTGAATAGAATCAATTATAAGTACAGTAGGCTTCTCTCTTTCTACAACAGCTTTAACCGTGTCCAAATTAGTTTCGCACAGCAAATCCAATTTATCATTAAACTCACCAATCCTATCAGCCCTAATTTTTATCTGCTGTAGAGACTCCTCGCCCGACACATACATCACATTAATGTTTGAAGAGCATAGCTTTTGGCAAGTTTGAAGTAGCAATGTAGATTTTCCAATTCCTGGGTCACCACCAACTAATATCATTGACCCTGGAACTATACCACCGCCAAGCACCCTATCGAATTCTTGAATACTAGTAGAGATTCGTTGCTCATTGGATGCTTTAACGTCTATAAGCTTTGTTGGTCTCACATCAGCAACCTTAGCTCTAGTTTTTATTGAAGTTTTATCTACGATTTCCTCTACCAAGGTATTCCACGCCCCACATGCCGGGCACTGTCCGGACCACTTTGACGTTTCATTTCCACATTCTTGACAGAAAAACACCGATACATTCTTTTTTGCCATATTTTTCCTTTCTTATAAAAAAATCTCCCCAATAATGGGGAGATTTAAGTAATCATAATAAAATAATTACACTCTATTAATTTTTACTTCTACTGGTACACCTGGGTCTAGTTCAACAGAGATATTTAATTTACCGCCAAGATTAGTCTTCATCTGTCCTGCGTTTGTGCCATTTACTGTAATATCATATGTAGTCTCTGGCTCTAACTCCAATGTAACCATCGCATCTTCCTTTCCCTCCACAGTGAAAGAAATAGCATCTGAAGTACAATTAAATTTTTCCACCGCTGTTCCTGGTACCGACTCATACACAAACATACCATTACGCTCGAGCTTGGTAATATCCGAAAAAGTCTTTACCTTGTATAAGTCCCCCTCATGCTTGTAATCTTCAAGCTTTTTCTTATCAGCAAGAGTATAATCACCAAAGCTGATAGTTCCGTCTGCTTCACTGCGAATCAATTCGCTAATTACAGCCATTTCAATTCCTCCTGTATTACTGCTAAGTTTGCAGATTGTCTTAGTCCGATTATAACAAAGGAATTTAATTTTAACAACAAGCTCAAAGCATAAAAATTAGCATTTTTCGAAAACAACTTCGTCTTTTTTTATCTTTGCTTTTACAGAATCCTGCGACTTAATATTACCTGCAAGAATATCTTCTGCCATAACATCTTCTAATGAAGTTTGAATCTTTCTACGTATTGGACGAGCGCCATATTTAGGATCAAATGCTTTCTCTACAATCCAAGTTTTAACTGATGCAGGTATGGTAACCTTAATGTCCATTTGTTCCTTACATCTAGTAATAAACTGGTTCACTTGTAATGTAGCAATTTCTTTCATGTCGTCCTTAGTAAGAGCTCTAAATACAATGGTTTCATCAATTCTATTTAAGAACTCAGGCTTGAAAATACGTTTTACCTCTTCCATGACACCATTTTTCATGAACTCGTAGTCTTTCTTGGCATCATCAGCTGAAGCAAAGCCCAATTTTTTAGGTGAAATAATGGCTTGCGCACCTGCATTACTAGTCATGATTATTATAGTATTTTTAAAGTCTACTTTACGTCCCTGAGAATCTGTAACATGTCCATCATCAAGAATCTGCAGTAAAACATTAAATACATCAGGATGTGCTTTTTCAATTTCATCAAAAAGTATTACAGAGTATGGATTACGTCTAACTTTTTCTGATAATTGACCACCCTCTTCATAGCCCACATATCCAGGAGGCGAACCTATCATCTTAGAGACAGAGTGTTTCTCCATATACTCACTCATATCAACACGAATCATTGAGCTTTCATTGCCAAACACAGCCTCAGCAAGAGCTTTTGAGATTTCTGTTTTACCAACACCTGTTGGTCCTAAGAACAAGAACGAACCAATAGGTCTTCCTTTTTCCTTGAGGCCTACTCGCCCTCTACGAACAGCTCTAGCTACAGCAGAAACAGCCTCTTCTTGGCCAACAACTCTCTTATGAAGAATGCTTTCAATTTTTCTAAGTCTAACCGATTCTTGTTCAGTGAGTTTAGCAACTGGAATTTTGGTCCAAAGTGCCACAACCGATGCTACATCATTTTCAGTAAGCACTACACGTTTTGAGCGACTCTTTCTGGCTGCTTTTTTATCGGCAGCATCCTTTTCAGTAATAAGCTCATCTTTTTCTTTTTTAATTGAACTAGCCAACGCAATGTCACCTGCAATTATGGCATCTTCCATTTTCTGAGCTAATTCTGCTATTTGAATTTCTAAAGAATTATCTTTTACAACATTTTTTACATATGTAAGTTTTAACGATGCGGCAGCTTCATCCATTAAATCAATTGCTTTATCAGGTAGAAATCTGTCAGCTATGTATCTCTCGGAAAGATTTACACATGCCTCTACCGCCTCATCCGGAATTGTAACTCCATGGTGTTCTTCATATAGATATCTAATACCTTTTAGAATTTCTATTGTCTCTTCAGCAGATGGTTCCTCTACAACTACAGGCTGGAACCTACGCTCCAATGCTGCATCTTTTTCTACGTATTTACGATATTCTGTAATAGTAGTAGCACCTAGGATTTGAATTTCTCCTCTAGCCATAGCTGGCTTTAAGATGTTGGATGCATCTATTGCACCTTCTGCTCCACCAGCACCAATTAAAGTATGAATCTCATCAATAAATAAAAGAATATTGCCTTCTTCAATTACTTCCGCAATAACCTTTTTAATTCTTTCCTCGAACTCGCCTCTATACTTTGAGCCAGCAACCATGCCAGATAAATCAAGAGATAGCACTCTCAAGTCTCTAACAGAATCTGGTACATTCCCCTGTACTATTCGTTGGGCAAGTCCCTCAACTATTGCAGTCTTACCAACACCAGGCTCTCCAATAAGACATGGATTATTTTTTCCACGTCTAGATAAAATCTGAATCACTCTTTGAATTTCTGAATCACGACCAACAATAGGATCAAGTTCTCCTTCTTCGGCCATTCCAGTCAAATCACGAGAAAACTGTTCTAGATAAGAAACTTCGTTGCGCTTTCTACCGCTATTCATAGCCTGCATTTCTTCTTTGTAGACATTGCCCTCTGCGCCCATACCTGCAACTAATTCAGAGAATAGTTTGTGTGGATTAACGTCTAGAGAATTAAGCAGTCTAGCTCCGGAGCAATCCTGCATGCGAATCATGGCAAGAAGTAAGTGCTCTGTGCCGATAGTTTTAGAGTTGCATTTATCAGCCTCATCCGCAGCATGATCCAATAACTGCTCCATTTTAGGTGTATAGCCATCTCGTTCCTGTACAACAACTTCTCCACCTGGTGAGATTAATTCCTCTACCAATTTAAGGAGTCCTTCTTTGTTAACGCCATTTGAATTAAGCACTTTTGCAGCAAGAGAATTCTCTTGTTCAATAATGGCAATAAGTAAATGTTCTGTGCCTACATAGCTATGGTTTAATGATTTTGATAGCTTTGACGCACCAGTTATTGCTTTTTTTGCTTGTTTAGAATATTCCATATTTAGCTCCTTTGCCAAATAATAGTTCGTTCCACATTAGTGAAATTTATAAATCATTTAAATCCATCATATTAAGACTAGCATTTCTTCGCTCTTCGTATGACTCACTAGTACTATAGTCTTCTACAGCATCCTCTTCCTCATACTCTTCATCATACTCATCATCTTCATCCACGTCGTCTTCATCATCTCCGAAAACATCGCCATCATCACGACCTCTGAACACTATTGAACGAGGAAGCTTTCTTGAAGCCTTAACCGGAGACTTAGCAAAAACGTCTCCATCAAAATCATCGTCATCTTCACCACGATTCTTAATAATTCTGTTGATTGTTATGAATAACAATACAACACAAAGAACTATAAGTCCCATGATTATCTTTCTATAGAGCGCAAGCTTCTGAATGAATACGCTATTATCAGAGTCAGTTGTAGCTTCTGCGTCTTCATCAGATGAAGCACTAGATGAATCAGCGCTAAGAGCTGATGTATCAACTCTAGAAACTGTTCCATAAGTCTGGTCGTATACATACCAGCCTTCAACCTGATCCTGATTTATTCCATATACATAGAAGAACTCTGCGCCATCAACTGTATATGCATTTATTTCAACACCATTTACATTAACTGTAGTTTGAGAAAATGCACTACCTGGTGTATCGGATGTTTCCTGTACAAGAACATATTTGTCAGAATCACCCAGCATAGTAAAGTTTGAAACTGTACCTGCTGCCTCATCATAAAGGTAGAAAACACCTGAACCAGAAGTATTATCTGCTGGTTTTAAATAAAGTAATGTAATCGATCCGTTAGTAGGCTCGCTGTATGTACTAGAGCCAATTGTGATAGTAGTTTTTGAAAATCCAGAAGGCATTTCAGAATCTGAATAACGTTCTGAAACGACATATGAAACACCATCAATATCAAAGCCACCATCAGAATTAAGAGTGCCTACAGCTGTACCTGATACAGTAGAGGTTGTTTCGGTAGTCTCTTCTGTCTCAGCAGGCTCTTCTGTAACAGTGACCTCTGTCTCAGTCTGTTCCGTTGTTTCTTCTGTGGTCTCTGTAGTAGTGGAAGTACTAGTGCTAGCTGAATCCCCTCCGATTGTAAGAGTAGTACTGCTACCAGAGCAGCTAGATGATGAAACTATAATAGAAGCTGTTCCTGCGGATGCTGCTGTAAATTTAATATCTCCACTCTTACCTGAGAAAGAAACTGAATTTCCTTCTGCAGAAGCTCCCGATACGCTACACTCAACATATGAAAGCATGCTAGAAGTATATTTCACTGTAATGGTGCCACTCTCAGAAGCTGTAACTGATACCGTAATAGAATCACCTACTGCCGCTGAACTTTTGGATACAGAAATCATGGTCGTACCCTGGGCAAAAACCACCATCTGCATCGCCATAATAAAAATGACCGCAAAAATAGTATTTAAAGTTCTTTTAAACAATTTATTCATAATCAATTACCTTCCACTTTCGCTAGATATTAGTAACACTATAAATAGCACTAATCCGCCTAATATCATACTATATATAGATAATTTAATTATAGATAAACCACTTTTTATAGTCAACAGTTATGGCAAAGTAATGCAAGCCAAATACCACCTGATAATCCCGAATAGGAACCAACTACTTTTGCAATATTATTTGAAATATCAATATCAAAAATAAAAAGAACAAAAAACAATATGCCTACCGCAAAAATCAACGCCAACGCTCCCAAAGAAATAATAAGTTCCTTATCTAATCCTCTTCTCTTCATAATAAATAACCTCCGCTCATCTGATGGTTATATTATGCATTTTCAATATGTCCCTATTTATGGACTTTGTTTACCCTCTTCTCTTGAGCAGACATCCTCATGTCACAAGAGCGTTTAATAGCAGTTAGAAAATAGTTAGCGTTTAAAGAAATAAAAAAAAGCGTATCGATAATATCGATACGCTTAGTTATTAGTATAATTTTATACTGCTAAGAAAAACTTAATAAGGAATAAAAGTGAAATTACATATGTAAGTCCAGATACATCCTTAGCCTTTCCTGTAAATACCTTGATGATTGTGTATGAAATCATAGCAAGACCGATTGCATGTCCGATTGAACCTGAGATTGGCATAGCAATAAGCATGATTGTAACAGGTACACAAACTGAAAGATCATCAAAGTTAACCTTTTTAAGACCTGTCATCATAAGAACACCTACGTAAATAAGTGCTGCTGATGTTGCTGCTGCTGGAATGATTGCTGCTATAGGAGCAAGGAAGATACAAACAAGGAATGCAATACCACATGTAAGCGATGTAAGTCCTGTACGTCCACCTGCCTCAACACCAGAAGCAGACTCAATAAATGTAGTAACTGTAGATGTACCTGTGCATGAACCTACGATTGTACCAACTGAATCTGAAAGAAGTGCTTCCTTCATGTTTGGCATATTTCCTTCGCGGTCTACCATTCCTGCACGTGATGCAGTACCAACAAGAGTTCCAATTGTATCAAACATATCAATGATACAGAATGTAATTACAAGAGTAACTACTGTGAACCAACCCATCTGAGCAAGTCCAGCAACATTAAACTTGAATAATGTTGTTGCTGCCATATCTCCAAATGCAGGAACAAATGAAGCTGTCTTAAGTGATGCAAATGGATTGTTTCCAAGTACACAATAATCACCAATCCAGTAAAGGATTGAAGCTGCAAACATACCAAGAATAACTGCTGATTTAACACCCTTTGAAGCTAGAATAACGATTACAAACAAACCAACAAACATTGTAATAGCGCAAAGAACCATCATAGGATAAGCATCGCCCATAGTCTGCTTTGCATAACCTGCTGTAAGTGCTCCGAAGAAATCCTTCATTACAAAGAACTGAGAGCCTTCTGAGTTTGCAATGTAAACATTTGAGCCGAAACCAATATTGAGAAGCATTAAGCCGATAGCTGGCGAAATACCAAGTCGAATTCCAAGTGGAATAGCATCTACTATCTTTTCTCTGACATTAAGAAGAGAAAGAATAAGGAAAATAACACCTTCAATAAGAATAACACAGAGCATAGCCTGGAATGACTCAACATAACCCATTCCTGTCATTGCAACTAAGTTACCAATAACGATAGCCATAAATGAGTTTAATCCCATACCTGGAGCTAAACAGAATGGTTTGTTTGCAAGAAATGCCATTACAAACATAGCAACTGCTGATGAAATACATGTTGCAAGGAATACTCCGTTCCAAAGCCCCTCTTCTGCCCCCTGTGAACCATAAACAGTAAGGATGTTTGGATTCAATGCAATGATGTAAGCCATTGTCATGAATGTGGTAAGTCCAGCGATAATTTCTGTTTTAACAGAAGTATTATTTTCGCTGAGTTTAAAACGCTTTTCTAACATAATTTCCTCCCTTTAATAAAAATATATTGTTAGATTTATAGCAAAGCATTTGCTTTGTTATCCTATTTTAAGCTCGCTTTAATGAAAGCTGCAAATAATGGATGTGGCTTATTTGGGCGGCTCTTGAATTCTGGATGGAACTGAACACCAACATGGAATTTGTTAGAGGAAACCTCAATAGCCTCTACAACCTCATCATTAGGTGATGTACCAGAAATAGTAAGTCCCTTTTCTGTCATAAGCGCTCTATATGAATTATTAAACTCAAATCTATGTCTATGTCTCTCTGAAATATTCTCAGAGCCATATGCTTCAAAAAGCTTTGTATCTGTACGAACTGCACATGGATAAGCACCAAGTCTCATAGTGCCACCCTTTCTAAGAACTGCCATCTGTTCTTCCATAAGGTCGATTACACAGTCCTTTCCAGTGCTATTGAACTCTCTAGAATTTGCATCTGCGATACCACATACTGAACGAGCAAACTCGATAGCTGCAACCTGCATACCAAGACAAATACCAAGATAAGGTATATCATTTTCTCTAGCATATTTGCAAGCCACAATTTTGCCTTCTACACCTCTGTCTCCAAATCCGCCAGGCACTAAAATTCCATCAACTCCACCTAGAACTGCGGCTACATTGTCTTTTGTAATTTCTTCAGAGTCAACCCACTCAATTTCTACATGTGCATTGTTTGCATAACCACCATGGTAAAGTGCCTCACGAACAGAAAGATATGCATCATGAAGAGCTACGTATTTACCAACAATAGCAATCTTTGTTACCTTCTTGAGCCCCTTGATGTTTTCAACCATTTTCTCCCATTCCTCAATTTTAGGTGGGTTATTCTCAAGGCCAAGTTCGCGGCAAACCACATCATCAAGACCATATTTGTGCATCATGAGTGGCGCTTCATATAGACACTCTAACGTATCATTCTCAATTACACAATCTTTTTTTACATTACAGAATAATGAAATTTTGTCTTTGATTGATTGTTCAAGAGGATGATCCACTCGACAAACAATAATATTTGGCGCAATACCAAGTGATTGAAGCTCCTTAACAGAATGCTGTGTAGGCTTAGATTTATGTTCCTCAGAACCTGAAAGCCAAGGAACTAATGTAACGTGAATGAATAGACAATTTTCACGTCCTTTCTCAAGGGAAACCTGGCGAATCGCCTCGAGGAATGGTTGTGATTCAATATCACCTGTTGTACCACCAATTTCTGTGATTAGCACATCACAATCTGAAGTCTCTGCACCCATATAAATAAAGCGTTTGATTTCTTCTGTGATATGCGGAATAACCTGAACTGTCTGTCCAAGATACTCACCCTTACGTTCTCTATTAAGAACATTCCAATAAACTTTTCCTGATGTAAGATTTGAATATTTGTTAAGACTTTCATCTATAAAACGCTCATAATGACCAAGGTCAAGATCAGTCTCTGCACCATCATCTGTAACAAAAACTTCGCCATGCTGGTATGGGCTCATTGTTCCTGGATCCACATTCATATATGGATCAAGCTTTTGTGAAGCCACTTTGTATCCTCTCATTTTAAGTAAACGTCCAAGTGACGCTGCTGTAATACCTTTTCCTAAACCAGATACTACACCACCTGTAACAAATACATGCTTAGTCATATTATGCTCCTTCATATTTTTTAATAATCTCTTTTGCTACTTCCGCTCTAGACAATCTAATATCCATAGCTGTCTTTTCAATATATTTATGTGCATCTTCTTCTGACATATTCTGATTAATAATCAAAAGAAGCTTTGCTCTTGAAATTATTTTCATGTCCTCAAGCTTTTTCTCTAATTTAGCACTTTCTTTTTGCGCCAAACTAATGCGACGCTGAGCAACATGAGCAAGCTTTAAGGCCTGCCAAAATAATTGTTTATTAATCGGTTTTTCTACTGTGATAACTCCGTAATCTTCCACCTTTGCTGATATTTCATCAGCATACTCAGCCTTTATAAATAGAATAACCTGACAGATATTTTTCTCTGCTATGTCAATAGCAAGCTCCTGTCCATTAGTGCCACCAATCGGCGCATTAATTAGACAAATATCAAAATCATATTCCGATATTGTTCGTTTTGCAGTAGAACAATTTTCTACAACGAGCATATCTAGAATCCCATTTTCTTTTAAAAAGGATTTGTAAAAGGCAGTTCCTTTTTCGTTATCACAGACAATTAGCGCCCTTTCCATATCACTACTCCTTGGAAATTAGTCTGTATTTTTAATAGTCTCAATATAACGGGCTGCTATATCTGCGAATTCTGAGTTTTGAATAAAATCACTATTCTCAGCACAATCGATTGCCTCTTCTATTGAAGCAGGTAACATATCAAAGTATGCCGAACGATCCTCAGTTAAAAACCTTGAATTAACTTCCAATTCTGGTGGTAGAGTTTCTTTATTTTCGACTCCCACTAAGCCAGCCTGAATAATAATGGCACTAGCCAAATATGGATTAATACACGAATCCGGAGAACGAAGAATAAAATGATTTCTTTTTCCATTTACCTCAGGTACTCTAAGGAGACGTGAATTATTTTGAGATGACCAAGTAATATATTTTGGTGCCTCGCTCATTCCAAATCTATCGTATGAATCCTTGCGGCAATTCAAAAAAATTGTAATATCTCTCATTCTGTTAAGAATTCCAGCCATGAAATTCTCAGAGAATTCTTTGTCATCATTAATTAAATTAACAGTTCCTCTATAGTTTGCCATTTTAATATGCAAACCATTTCCTGGAGCATCAGCGATTGGCTTTGGATCAAAGGAAGCCCAAACGCCGTTTCTAGCAGCGATATTTTCAACAACATTTTTGTATGTCACAAGATTATCTGCTGTTGTAAGAACGTCGGCAGGTGTGAAGTCAATTTCATTTTGACCTGGACCTCTCTCATGATGTGAGGATTGAGGAGATATTCCCATCTCCTCGAGAGTTAAGCAAATTTCTCTTCGAATGTTTTCTCCTTTGTCATTTGGAGCAACATCTAAATATCCACCATTATCAAATGTTTCCTTTGTAGGATTTCCATTTTCATCTGTTTTGAATAAATAAAACTCTGACTTAAGTCCCATTCTTGTGGTGAGTCCCATTTTCTCGCACTGATTAAGGGTATTCTTAAGAAAATTTCTGTAGTCATATTTGTAAGGTGAACCATCAGCAAGAACAACATTACAATAAAAACGTATTACTCTTCCTGACTGTGGGCGCCATGGCAAAATGTGCATGGTATCTGGATCTGGTTTTAAGAATAAATCTTGTCCATCGGTATCCTCGTAGCCCAAAATAAGAAAAGAGTCGAAATTAACACCCTCATCGAAGGCATATTTCAACTCTTGTGGCATGATTGATATGTTTTTTTGTGTGCCGTATAGGTCACAAAAGGCTAGACGTATAAATTTAACGTCATTCTCTTGAACGAAATCAATAATATCTGTAACTGATAACTGAGACATATTTCCTCCTAAAAAATAAAAAAAAGGCGTTTTTTTTTATGAAAGATTCCTCTTCCATAAAAAAAGCACACCTTTGTACTTTGCAAGTTTACAATACCATTTGTAATTTGTAAAGCTGTTTTTTTGCTTACACTTTATAAAATTTGTTTATTGTATATTTTCTATTCTACATTTATAATACCAAAGGTTATACAATTTACATTTTAATAGGAAAGAATAATATCATTTATGGAAAACAAACTATTTAAACTCGGCATTGACATAGGTTCAACAACAGTGAAAATAGCCGTGTTAGACGACGATAATAATATTTTATTTTCTGATTATCAGAGACATTTTGCTAACATACAGCAGACTTTAACTGATTTATTAACTCAGGCAAAATCTAAGCTCGGAACCATCCAGGTTAGACCAATGATTACAGGTTCTGGTGGACTCACATTAGCAAAGCATCTTGGAGTAGAGTTCGTACAGGAAGTAATTGCAGTTTCCAGTGCACTTACCTTCTACGCACCTCAGACAGATGTAGCTATAGAGCTCGGTGGTGAAGATGCTAAAATTATATATTTCGAAAACGGAAATGTAGAACAGCGAATGAACGGTATCTGTGCAGGTGGTACAGGTTCATTTATCGATCAAATGGCATCACTTTTACAGACAGATGCTACTGGTCTAAATACATATGCAAAGGATTATAAAGCAATCTATCCTATCGCTGCCCGTTGTGGTGTATTTGCAAAAACAGATATCCAGCCACTTATCAACGAAGGTGCTTCAAAGGAAGATCTTTCAGCTTCTATTTTCCAAGCAGTTGTAAATCAGACAATTTCCGGACTTGCATGCGGTAAACCAATTAGAGGTCACGTAGCATTTTTAGGTGGTCCACTTCACTTCTTGGATCAGCTTAGAGAAGCTTTTATTAGAACATTAAAGCTTGATGATGAGCACGCAATTTTACTTGATAACTCTCATCTTTTTGCTGCAATTGGTTCTGCCCTTAATTCAAAAGAAGATAACAATGTCCCTATGGATTCTTTGATTGATAGTCTTTCTCAGGGAATTAAGATGGATTTCGAAGTAGCAAGACTAGAGCCATTATTTGAATCTGAAGAGGCATTTAGAGAATTCAAAGATAGACATGCAAAGGCTCAGGTAGAAAAAGGTGATTTAGCAAATTATCACGGCAACGTTTACTTAGGTATTGATGCCGGTTCTACTACTACTAAATTAGCTGTAGTTGGTGACGATGGAAAGCTTTTATATTCATTCTACTCAAGCAATAACGGTAGCCCACTAGCTACTTCTTTAAAAGCTTTAAAAGAGATTTACTCTATCATGCCTGAGGATACACATATTGTTCATTCATGTTCTACAGGTTACGGCGAGGCTTTGCTAAAAGCTGCATTACAGCTTGATGATGGCGAAGTAGAAACTATAGCACACTACTATGCTGCAGCATTCTTTAATCCTGATGTTGACTGTATCCTTGATATTGGTGGTCAGGATATGAAATGTATCCGCATCAAAAATGGAGTTGTTGATAGCGTTCAGCTTAACGAGGCATGTTCATCTGGTTGTGGTTCATTTATCGAGACATTTGCAAAGTCTCTTGATTTTAGTGTACAGGATTTCGCCGAGGAAGCTTTGTTTGCTCTTAACCCAATAGACCTTGGAACACGTTGTACAGTATTTATGAACTCTAAGGTTAAGCAAGCACAAAAGGAAGGAGCATCTGTAGCAGATATTTCTTCAGGTCTTGCTTATTCAGTTATCAAAAATGCATTATTCAAGGTTATCAAGCTTTCTGATGCATCAGAGCTTGGTAAGAACATCGTTGTACAGGGTGGTACATTCTACAATGACGCTGTTCTTCGTTCTTTAGAGAAGGTTGCAGGCGTTGATGTTGTTCGTCCTGATATTGCCGGTATTATGGGTGCTTTCGGTTGCGCATTAATCGCTAAAGAGCGTTACGAAGAAAACCCTACAACTACTACACTTGGTATTGATGAGATTAATTCTCTCACTTTTGATACAAAGCTTACACGTTGCCAGGGTTGTGTAAACCACTGTCTCCTTACAATCAATAGATTTTCAGGCGGACGTTCATTCATCACTGGAAACCGCTGTGAAAAGGGTGCAGGTGGAGTTAAAAACAAAGAGAACATACCAAACCTTTACGATTATAAATACAATAGATTATTTAGCTATGAACCACTTTCTGAGGAGGAAGCAACAAGAGGCACAGTTGGTATTCCACGAGTACTAAACCTCTATGAGAATTATCCATTCTGGGCTACATTCTTTAACAAGTTAGGATTCAGAGTTGTACTCTCTCCTCGTTCAAATCGTAAGGTTTACGAATTAGGAATTGAATCAATTCCATCAGAATCAGAATGTTATCCTGCAAAGATGGCTCACGGTCACGTACAGTGGTTAATTAACGAAGGAAATGTGGACTTCATTTTCTATCCTTGTATTCCATACGAGCGAAATGAATTCCCTGATTCTAATAACCACTATAACTGCCCTATTGTTACATCTTATGCTGAAAATATAAAAAATAATGTTGATGAAATCACTAGTGGAAAGGTACGTTTCCTTAATCCTTTCATGGCATTTTCTAGCGAAGAAATACTTACTAACCAGCTTAAAAAAGTATTTGCTGCTGAGTTCAATATTAGCGGTTCTGAGGTACAGACTGCGGCTCATGCTGCTTGGTTAGAACAAGAAAACTTCAGAAATGATATGTATAAAAAGGGTCAGGAAGTTCTTAAGTATCTGGAAGAAACTGGCAAGCATGGAATTGTATTAGCTGGTCGTCCTTATCACGTTGATCCTGAGATTAACCACGGTATACCAGAGCTTATTAATAGTTACGGCATTGCTGTCCTCACTGAAGATTCTATTTCAAATCTCGGAGAGGTTGAACGCCCACTTATCGTTATGGATCAGTGGATGTTCCATTCAAGAATGTATGCTGCAGCAAATTATGTTAAGAAGCATGATAACCTTGACTTAATTCAGCTTAATTCATTTGGATGCGGACTTGATGCTGTTACTACAGATCAGGTTTCAGATATACTTACCCACTCAGGCAAGATTTATACATGCCTTAAAATTGATGAAGTAAGCAACCTAGGTGCTGCAAGAATTCGTGTACGTTCACTCCTTGCTGCCCTTCGTGTAAAGAAAAAGAAAAAACAGGAACGCACTATCGTGCCTGCAAACTATAACCGTATCGTATTTACGGAAGAAATGAAAAAGAATTACACAATTCTTTGCCCACAGATGTCACCTATCCACTTCGACCTTATTGAGCCAGCATTTAATGCTGCTGGATACAATTTGGTAGTGCCAGACATCCCAACACGTACTTGTGTTGACGTTGGTCTAAAATACGTAAACAACGATGCTTGTTATCCATCACTTATGGTAATCGGACAGCTTATGGCCGCAATCGAAGAAGGGAACTTCGATATGAGCAAAACTGCTCTTATGATTTCCCAGACTGGTGGTGGTTGCCGTGCTTCAAACTATATCGGATTTATTCGTAGAGCACTTGCAAAAGCAGGATACCCAGATGTTCCAGTTATCTCACTTAACGTTAGTGGATTAGAGAAGAATCCTGGATTTAAGCTTTCTCCTAGTCTTCTTCAGCATGGATTATATGCACTTACATTTGGCGATATTTTACTTCGCTGCGTATATCGAGTTCGTCCTTATGAGGCAGTTCCTGGCTCTACAGATGAATTACATAGACAGTGGAAGGAAAAGCTTATTGAATTCGTTTCATCTAAGAAGATTCTTTCACACAGAAAGTTCAAGAGACTTTGCCGTGAAATGATTAGAGATTTTGATAATCTTCCAATCATCGAAGGCCTAGTAAAGCCACGTGTTGGTATTGTTGGAGAAATCCTTGTTAAATTCCTTCCAGCTGCCAATAATCATTTAGCTGAGCTTCTTGAACAAGAAGGTGCTGAAGCTGTCGTTCCAGATTTAACAGACTTCTTACTTTACAGTTTCTACAATGCAAACTTTAAAGAAGAGAATCTTGGAACAAGCAAGAAAACAAAGTTCTACTGCAATATGGGAATTAAGTTCTTTGAATGGTTAAGAAGCGCTGCAAGAGATGAATTTAACAAGTCAAAGAGATTCACTGCACCTGCATACATAACAGACACTGCAGAAAATGCAAAGGAAATTGTTTCAATTGGTAACCAGACTGGCGAAGGTTGGTTCCTTACTGGAGAAATGCTCGAGCTTATCGAAAATGGTGCAAGCAACATTGTATGTATACAGCCATTTGGATGCTTACCAAACCACGTTGTAGGTAAGGGTGTAATTAAACATATTAGACATGAGCATCCTGATGCAAACATAGTTGCAATTGATTATGATCCAGGAGCATCGGAAGTTAACCAGTTAAATAGAATAAAGCTTATGCTTTCTACAGCAAATAAAAACTTAAACAAAAAAGAGGCCTAAGCCTCTTTTTTGTTTATATATTTGATGCTACTATTCTAAATTCATAAGGTTTTAGATAAATATCCTTACGTTCATCTTCCCCATAATTTCCAAAAACTATTTTGTCACCATAGAATTCAACAGCCTTATTATTTCCAGTAAGATTACAATAAATATATAATCTCTCATCGCTTGATTCACGAGTGTAAATAAACACATCATTAGGTGAAGCAATTCGACGATAACTACCGTCTAATAAAGCACTAGATTTCTTTCTGAAATCTATTATTTGCTTGTAGAAATTCAGAATACTGTTATTATCTTCCTCTTCTGCTTTAACGTTTATATATGACTTATTGGAATTAATTTTAATCCATGGCTCGCCCGTGGTAAATCCAGCATTTTCTGTATCATCCCACTGAACAGGAGTCCTTGCATTATCACGAGTGGTTCGAAGTATAATACGTCGTCTAATTGAATGCAGTAGAAGCATTTTTTTCATTGACTGATTAATGTTATGAGACTCAATATCTTTTATATCTCTGAGGCCTCTAAAGTCCCCATTAGTCATGCCAATTTCTTCACCCTCATAAATAAATGGTATACCTCGTAAAGTGAGATTAAGGCCACATAAAAGCTTCGCACTTTTCTCCCAATATTTCTGCGTATTACCATAATGGTTTACCGAGCGAATATGGTCATGGTTCTCTAGATAGTTTGTAGGAACCTCCAACACATTCTGCCATTTATCCAGAATTCTGATGAGCTTTGATGGTCTATACTTTTTCTTTAACCATTTAATGCCTCTGTTATCTACCTCCATGTGCTCAAAGAAGAATAATGTATCCAGCTCCTCTCTGCTCTCATCACTAAGAAGTTTTGCGGCATCAGGTGTTACAAGAGACGCCTCACCCACTATGAAGGTTTTATATTTTGACCACACATCAGAGTTGAATCTTTTAAGGATTTCATGGCAACCATCAGTATTTAAATAATGTTCCCTTCCTATCAACGATAAACGCCTTTTACCGTCTTTTAACGAGTCTTTGTATATAATGTTTATAGCATCACATCTAAAACCGGCAATACCCTTATCTAGCCAAAATTTCATGATATCTATTACTTCTTCATAGACATCAGGATTATGCCAATTTAAATCAGGCTGTTTTTTGCTGAACAAATGTAAATAATATTGACCATTTTCAGCCTTTGACCAAGCTTTTCCACCAAAGAAGGAACTCCAGTTATTAGGTCTTTTTCCATCTTTGCCATCACTAAAATAATAATAAGCTTTGTATTTTTCATCACCTGCAACAGCTTTTTTAAACCACTCATGCTCATCAGAAGTATGATTGATAACAAGGTCCATTATTATTTTTATTCCAAGACGCTTGGCACGACTGATGAGTCGTTCCATGTCTTCCATTGTTCCAAATTCAGGATTAATTTTTTTATAATCGGAAATGTCGTATCCATTATCATAGCCTGGAGTCTCATATACAGGACTAAGCCATAAAATATCAACGCCTAGATTCTTAAGATAATGTAGCTTCGATGTAATACCAGGAATATCTCCTATTCCATCACCGTTGCTGTCACAAAAGGACCGTGGATAGATTTGATATACAATTGAATTTTTCCACCATTTTTTTGTACTAGAATTAGCCATAGTATCCCCCAAGTCTCCCCATTCGACTATATTAAGAAAAAACTGAGCTCTACCCCATCACTGAACTCTAGTCCTCTATATAAATACAAGTCTACTATGATTTTAAATTAAGCAACATAGTTTTTCAATATATTTTTCACACTTTGAACACACATCATACAAAAAATTACGATAATTCAGGCACAATTCAAGAAATATTAAAATAACGGCAAACGAATCCGTCTGCCGTTATTTTAAATTGCAAGTTTTGCGTCAGCTCAATTTGTATAACTTTTTGAAATTATTTAGCCAAAAGCATCATAATCTTGTTTGAACGAGCAACGAACTCTGTCATAGCCTCAGGTGAAAGAGGTGCATTTGCAAGTTTTGCTAAATCATAAAGCTGTGCTGCAAATGTAGGAACATTTTCTGAATCCTTATTATTGAGAATGTATTGTACTAAATCGTTATTTGCATTGAGAACCAATGTCTCTGATGCTGAACCAAACATTCCCATATCCATGCCGCCCATGGCATACATCTTCATCATATCCTGCATACGACGGCTCTCTTCTGAAACTGTAAGCATAGAAGAAACATCTTTGTTTTTAAACTTCTCAACCTTAACATCAAGACCTTCGTTGTTAAGTGCCTTGCGGAATACATCAGTAAGAGTCTCTGTCTCAGCTTTGAGCTCGTCCTCAGAAGTCTCTTCAACCATTGTGTCAGTAACATCAGCATCTATACGGCAGAACTTGTAGTTTTCATTACGCTGCTCAAGCTGAGTGATAAATGAAGTATCAATAGCATGATCAAGAATTACTGCATTCATTCCCTGCTCTTTGAACATATTAACATACTGAGACTGCTGCTGAAGATCAGTTACATAGTATACAGTCTTTCTTGTATCCTCAGGTGTCTTATCTGCATCCTCATTCTTTTCGTCCACAACCTCTGCTTCAACTGCTTCACCGTTCTCGTCTGTAGCCTTCTCTTCTTCCTTTACAAGAAGCTCTGGAAGTGTAACATACTTTTCATTAATGTCCTTGAAGAGAATGTAATCATTCATCTTGTCGCAGAACTTTGTATCCTTTAAGCAGCCATACTTAATGAATGGTGCAATATCATCCCAATATTTTTCATAAGATTCTTTTTCTGTTTTGCACATTCCAGAGAGCTTATCAGCAACCTTCTTTGTAATGTACTCAGAAATTTTAGTAACGAATCCATCATTCTGAAGTGCAGAACGTGATACGTTAAGTGGTAAATCTGGACAATCAATAACACCCTTAAGAAGCATCAAGAATTCAGGAATAACCTCTTTGATGTTGTCAGCGATGAATACCTGATTGTTGTAAAGCTTGATTGTACCTTCGATTGAATCATACTCTGTATTAATCTTAGGGAAGTATAAAATACCCTTGAGATTGAATGGATAATCCATGTTAAGGTGAATCCAGAAAAGTGGCTCCTTGTAATCATGGAATACATCTCTATAAAATGCTTTGTAATCTTCGTCAGTGCACTCTGAAGGAGACTTTGTCCAAAGAGGATGCGTTTCATTTAAGGCAACAGGTCTCTTAACAATTTTAAGCTTGTCCTTTGCAGGAGAAACTTCTACCTGTTCCTTCTCTCCATTCTCATTTTCTTTTTCTTCGAATTTAGCCTCTTCGTGAATCTCTTCGATTACTTTATCAGTATCCTTTTTGTCAGCGGCATCGATTGTCTCATATTCTTCTGGAGCATTCTTCTTTGAAAGGAAAATCTCTGTAGGCATAAATGAGCAGTACTTTGTGATTACTTCACGAGCGCGATACTCATTAGCAAATTCTAGGCAATCCTCATTTAAGAATAATGTGATTTTAGTACCTACCTGGTCCCAATCACCATCACTCATTTCAAACTCAGTACCACCATCACATTCCCAATGGACTGGTGTAGCCCCTTCCTTGTAAGAAAGTGTATCAATGTGGACTTCATCGGCTACCATAAATGCTGAGTAAAATCCGAGACCGAAATGACCAATAATCTGATCAGAATCAGCCTTGTCCTTGTACTTCTCAAGGAAGTCTGTAGCACCAGAGAATGCAATCTGATTAATGTATTCATCTACCTCATCAGCTGTCATACCAAGACCATTATCGATGAATGTAAGTGTTTTGTCCTCAGGGCTAACAATAACCTGAATCTTTGCCTTGTAGTCTAAAGGAAGAGAATACTCTCCCATCATATCTAACTTTTTGAGCTTTGTAATAGCATCGCAGCCATTTGAGATAAGCTCTCTATAAAAAATGTCATGATCAGAATATAACCACTTCTTAATCACTGGAAAAATATTTTCACTTGTAATAGATAAACTACCTTTTTTGTTTCCCATAATACGTCACTCCTTTGAAATAATTCTCACTAAAAAATATGATAATACTGTAAAATTTTAAAGTCAATAAAAAATTAGCACTCTTTTATAAAGAGTGCTAACAATTATTATTAATCTATATTTTGCTCCATCCATTCCATTAATGCATTCGTATAATCATCATAGAATTCATCAATTTCTGGATTACGCTCGGTTTGAAAATTATATTGTTCATCAACAGCTTCTACAATTTGTTTATACTCATCCGTCTCCGTAAAACTATTTATAGCCTCAACTACATCATGATCTAAATCATACTCTTCAATAGTATAATTATATTGAGTATATGCAGAATCAATCAGCCATCTACCATCAATATTTCTCACATAATAAAAATCCAAGCCATAAAGATAAATATCAATTCCTTTAAATCTTATGCCGACTTTCACTCCAACTAAAAAAGATTTTTTATCTAAGCCTTCGCCAAGGACTAATTCTTTCACGATATAGTCTTCATAATAATTATGCTGTAGCTCAATATAACTTTGCTCTTTAGACGAGCACAAACCTGTACGGTTTTCATTTATTTTATCAATATCACAATCTGCATAAGCATCATAATATCTAATCATCAAATCCTTAATTTCATCTTCTGGATAATCATAATTAGACAAGATATCTACTTCTATATCACCAGAAACTATAACATCATCTGTTTCAGTGCCATCCTCTTCTATATTTATTTTTTCATTACTTGATTCTTCTATTTTATCGTTTTGATTTAACTCTATTGACTCATTAGAAATATCATCAGTTTTTTCATTTGCTTTACCGCATGATAATAATAAAGAGCAGCAACCAACAATTAATAGAGACATCAAATACTTCTTTTTAAACATAACTCCTCCCAGCAAAGTAATTATAGTAAATACAGAAATAATATTAATTCATGTAAAACATCAATGCAATATAACTGTCAATTAAAAAAAGAGCTATATCGTAAATACGATATAGCTCTGCGCTACGACATTATATAACTGATTAAAACCCTAAAAATAAAAAATTAAAGATCTACAGAACCTACACAATCCTTATTAGCAACATAGTAAATCTTGCGCTCTTCTGGCTTGATGTAGATGTTGAGTTCTTCTAAAGTCTTACCCTTGTAATCCTTCTTAAACTGAGCCTGAGCTTTCTTTAAGCACTCAGCCTCTGTAAACTCACGATCCTGATACTGAACAACTGCTGTTGTAGCAACTTCTTTCTTAGCCTTTGCTGCTGCTTTTTTAACAGTCTTTTTAGCAGCTGTAGCCTTCTTTGTAGCTGTCTTCTTTGCTGCTGTAGCTTCTTTTTTAACTTCACCAGCTGCTTTCTTTGCTGCTGTTGTAACACTAGGTGCAACAGCCTTTACAGTTGAAGCAGCAGATGCAGCTGATTTTTTAATTTCATCAACTGTAACTTTTGCATTTGTAACCATTTCTTTTACCCTCCTATTTGAGCAACAAATAATAATTTTTATTTAAAAACATTATAGTCATTTACAAATGCAATTTCTAGCCTTTTGCGACAATTTTCTACCAAATTACTAATAATTGTTTAATATATTCTTTATTTTGTGTAAATATGTATATAGTATCTATAATTTACGCATTTGAAGATTAAAATTTCAAAACATTATTACATATGATTATTTAAAACTTCAAAAAAAGATCCACTCGTTAATTGTGTTGAATCTTCTGGAAATGATAACTCAGACCAAAGGTCTTGATTCATATCTGAGAAGTATCTCTCTTCTAAATCAGACACAATATCATCTAAAACCTGCTGTCTTCTTTTTTCGATAATTACTACTTTGTTCTCTTCTGAAAGTTCTTCGTTATATTTGTTTAGACACTGAAAAAAATAGTAGCCATCATCAGCTGCAATAGCACCAGAAACTTCGTCTGTATCTAAGTTGAAAACTACGTCGTCAACCTCGGTAGGATAAACTCCTCTAGCAAAAGTAACCTGATATGTATCAAGCTCTGTATAGGTAGCAGCAAGTCTCTCAAACGTATATCCGTAGTCAATCATATCCTGGATTTCATTTGCTTTTTCCTCATCAGAAACAAACAACACAAATGCCTCCATGACACGAGCCTCATCCTCTGATACTTCTTCATCAACAGAGCCCATCAAATCCTCGTAAATTTTAGATGCCAGGGCGTATCTCTCATACATTTCTTTTATGTCTTTTTCTTTAGCGCCTGTAAAAGATTTTTCCTCGTCATTTAGACTTGCATAGTACTCTTTTGCTGCATCTGCACAAGCATTTTTCTCATCGTCTGATAACTCAACATCATGCTCCTTGGCATAAAGATTTAACACATAAACTCTTGTAATATGTTCCATTGTTAAATCCTTTATTGATGATGTCATGGTATCAGTATCAAAATCATCTGTCCAAAGATTAACGCCATCCACGGAACCATAGATATTCTTTTCATTCAAAAGATATACCAATGCCTCCTTTTTGGTGCATTTCATATCACCTATTTTAAAAACTGTATTCCTGCCACTAGATGTATCAAAGTAAACCACCTTGTCATCATAGGTGCAGGCAGAAAATGTAAGTGCTATGCATATCGTAAATACGAATGCGGTAAGTCGTTTTATTATTCTCATTTTTAACCCTCTACAATAAGATATCTTCCATCGCCAATATCAAATACTTCCTCAGCTGACAGAATCTCATCTTCTGTAAGTCCCGAAACATCCATGGCATCTTCAAGATATTCAATTACTTCTTTTTTGTTTTTGCAAACTGTGGCACAAACATCCTCCAAAAAATCAGCGGCTTCCTGCTCGTCCTCAGCAACCTTTTCTGGAAATAACTGTAACTGATTTTTTAAAAATACTTCGACTATTTTTTTATCGTACATATCAAATACTCCTAATTCAATTTAATAGTTTCGTCCAAGGCAAAAGAGTATATCAATACTTCTTTTACCGTGTTATTGTATGCTTTTTCAATGGCAGATTTATATAGCTGCAATTGCTTTTCATATCTTAGCACTAATTGGTCGGCTTCGTCCACTCTATCAGTTTTATAATCTAGCAGAACTATTCCGTCATCCTCTTCAAAAAATACATCGATAATGCCTTGAACTAAAATCATTTCAGTTGATGATGACTCATCTGAAAAGAGTTGTTTGCCATCAGTTCCAAATACGAATGGCTTTTCTTTGTATAGCTTATTATTTTTCGCAGCTTTATTCATTCTTAGTGCAATTTCTTCACCTATAAACCTTTTTAATTTGTATGGACTGATTCTAAGCTGCTCATCATCTGATAGCATATGCAGTTTTTTCATTTGTTGAAGCTGCTCATCAAAGGAAGCAATACAGTCGTCAACTGTAAAATCAAAGCACTCCATAAACCTATGCATGGCTGTACCATAAAGTGCTCCTGCCGGTGTACTATCCTCTGATTGAGCCTTGTTTTCCAACTGTCTAATAAACTTAGGAATGTAGGCTTCTTCTTCATAATGAACAAATGCTGGTGCTGCGTCTGAATTGTCCTCAAAGTTTTCTTCCATTGCCTGATGCTTTATTTCTGACACGGAATATTTGCTCTTATATTTGCTATCCTCAATATTAGAATACTGAAATGACAGCTTATCAAAAATAAGATTATCAGTAACAGTGTCAGCCTTTGACCTAACCTCATTTATTCTGTCTAAAGTATCCTTTTTAACTATTTCCTTTTTAACTTCATCAACAAATAGTTCTCCACAATCTATTATTCTGATAGGAACTGCGGAGCCAGAAGTCCTCATGGATCTAATAATCAATTCAATTATTGTATTAGCCTTTTCTTTTGTGAAATAATCAAGCACTTCATTGGCAGGACTATAGCCTTCAATTATCTCTGGCACAGAGCTTTTTGAAGTTGGTTTAATTGAAGCCGTAATAATTAATTTATCCACAGGTCTGGTAAGGGCAACATAATACTTTCTGAACAGCTCACCCTTTTCCTTTGCCTGCAGTCTAAGTTTAAGCAGCTTATAAAATGCTGCATCCCCTTCAACTTTTGTAATTGGATTCCTGTAGTTTAAGGCAAGACCAAATTTGTCATCATAACAATATGAATCTCTATTCACCTGATTTGGAGCACCGCAACCGCAAACAAAAACTATTGGGAATTCCAAGCCCTTACTTTTGTGAATAGTCATAATACGAACTGCGTTATCATTTTCACCTACAGTCTTAGCTATTCCTAAGTCTTCATCATAGGTCTTAAGACTTTGGATATAGGCTACAAATCTGGATAAACCTTTGAAGCTAGTACTTTCAAAATTAACCGCTTCGTCAATTAGCTTGTCTAAATTTGCTGCCCCCATTTTTCCTGTTGGCAAAGCACTAACGTATATACCATATCCTGTGTGCTCTAAAATCTCTTCAAGCAGTTCGTGAATAGGAGTATCCACTGCTTTATCTCTAAATAGATTTAAAGTGTCTATGAAATATCTAATATCCTTTGCCTTGTGATTTTCCATGTAATCTAACAAGGTCTGATATAGGCAATTAGAATCAGCCCCAGCCTTTATTTGAGCCAATCGATTAGTGGTAAAGCCAAACATTCCAGAGTGTAAAACTGCAGCAAGAGGAATGTCATTATATGGATTATCAATTACCTCTAGCATGGCCAATACGGTCTCTATTTCTTCTCGCTCAAAAAAGCCTTTTTCCTCAGCTACATATGCTGGTATTCCGCTTTCGGTCAAGGTCTTGATATAGCTACTAGCATGATTTGAAACACCTGCCATGAGAATAACCACGTCTGAGTATTTCATATCTCTAAGCTGGCGAATCCCCTCTTCTTTATAACTAACCTTAAATCCTTCAGCCATTAATTCTTTGATTCGTTTTGCTACCACAAGAGCTTCTAATGCATCTTTGTTGTCAATGTCAAGCTCCTTCATATCCTCACTACTTTGTGTGGCAATAATCACCTCAGATTGATAATCTTTTGTATCGCCCTTGAATGTAGTGTCTCCAGCTTTTAAGGCTGCTTTTTCGTCATATTCAACACCACCCATATCCATCTGCATTAATGGTTTGAATACCTCATTACAGAAATCTAGCACTTCTTTTCGGCTTCTAAAATTATTGTCCAAATCAATTCGAAGAAATGGAGTCTCATTCGATACTGAAGGATAGGAATTCAATTTATCTATAAATAATTGAGGACTGGCTTGTCTGAAGGCATAAATTGATTGCTTTACATCTCCTACAGTAAAATAATTGCGTCCCGAACTAATAGCAGTTAAAATTTGCTCCTGAAGCTCATTCGAATCCTGATACTCATCAACCATTATCTCTTTAAAATGGTTGGCAAGCTCAGAAGCTACTGCTGTAGGCTCGTGGTCCTTGGAAGCCTTATTTCTAAGAATCTCCAGCGCCATATGCTCAATATCATTAAAAGTATATATACTCTTTTTAGTTTTTTCAGCAAGCAAACGATTTGTAAAATCCTTTGCAAAAGAAATCAACGCAACTGCCTGCTTTTTAACAAACAAAAGAGTCGATAATAAATCTTCTGCAGACTCTCCATAAAAGGCAGCTTTAAGCTTATTAATTTCACCTTTATACTCGTCTCGAAGCGCCTTTGCCCTAGCTGCATCATCAGCGGATAATGTTGTTTTATTACGAGGGTAATTGGCAAACTGGCAATTTGAAAATGCCATGTATTTATCTTTGAAAGAATCCGCCTGAAGTATACCAATAATCTGAGCCAATTCAGGTTTAAATACATTAGTACAATATGGGCAATTTTGGTCCTCATATAAATCAATTACCTGCTGAATTTTATGAGGATATTCCTTCAAAATTTCATCAGTTCTATTTTTTATTTCTTTTATAAAATCAGAGTTTTCTAATTCGTCTAAAGAATCAATATCGTATATACGAATCGCTTCATCATACCATTCGTCTACCCAAGGAAAGCTGGTAGCTTTTTCATGTAGACCCATTACCATATCCTTTAATGGAGCAGTCCTATTTCTATCAATATAAGCATCTGCAAGAAGGTTAAATTTTTCATCATTTGACTCTAGATATTCGGATAATAAATCCTTGAAAACCTCATCCTCCAAAAGCTTCATTTCGCCAGTAGTAGCAATTCTGAAGGTTGGATCCATATCTATTGCGTAAAAATAGTTTTTAACCACCCAGCTACAAAAGCTATCGATTGTACGAATATGAGCACCATGAATCAATGTGGCCTGCATTCGAACCCTAGCGTCTGCCCCTCTATCTAAAACAGCTTTATCAATTGCCTGTCTAATTCGGTCTTTCATCTCTGCGGCTGCTGCCTTAGTGAAAGTCACTACTAGAATTTCATCAACATATATTCCATTTTTCTCATCTAAAATTTCAGATATAATTCGCTCAACTAATACGAAGGTTTTACCACTTCCAGCAGCAGCGCTAACAAGTATATTTTTGTCTCTAGTATCACGAACTAATTCTTGTTCTCTAGTTAGCCCCATTAGTGCTGTCTCCTTTCTGTTCCATAGTCTCTTTCATGAGCCCAATTATCTCATCATTTTTAGTTTTATCTAAGTTCATCAATTCTTTCTTTTTAAAGCCCTCAGCATTTTCATCGAAGTGGCAAATACTTTTATAATCACAATATTTGCAGGCATCAATCTGATTTCCAACCTTTGCTGGCTGGCAATCGAATTCTCCCGCCAATATTTTTTTAGCAGTATTTGCGGCAGCAAACATACTGTAATCAATAACTGTTTGCATATCACCTTTACTAACTGCATTAGTTCTAGATGACAATGCACCTTTTTGTGTTAGCTCATAAGGAACAATGGATGATTTCAAGGTCTGATCATCATCCATTCCAACCGTGGAATCGTTTGCTCTCAAATCATTTTCGTCGGAAGAAAGAAGCCCTTCCATTTTATTTGTTTGTAGACGTTTTTCTTCTAATTCCGAGATGGTAAATCCCTCGTTTTTAATGAATTCATTAGTCATTTTATAGTAAAGCATTGCCGCTGGATGAAGTGTGGCATTTGGAAATTTATCCTTTAGCTTTTCAAGAACAACTCCCATATATATTGGAAGCTGCATTGAAATGCCATAATAACACTCATCAAGGCTCAATTTATGGCCGCTAGATTTGTAGTCAATAATTCGCACAGCCTTATCAATAGAATCCGTTAAATCGATTCTATCCACCTTTCCTGTAAAATTAGCTAGCACCTCATCTGAATCAGTATCTTTGATAATGGAATTAATATCTGACTCAAAATAAGTTGGCTCAAACTCACCTCTACGTACCTGAGTAGTTATAACATCTATTGTATATCGTAAGGTTTTCTTTATCGTATTTACGATATATTTCTGAGTGCTGTCTTCTAGTGTCTGAACCTTTGGCATAGCGTCAAAGGTCTGTCCAATTGCAGCCTCTATGTATGACTCCTGTTCTTCCTGGGTAACGGTTTTCCAAGACTTGTCATCCTCTTTTAAGCTGTCTGAGTATCTCTGCAATGCCTCATGGCAGAAATTACCAAGGTCAATATTAGATAATTCAAATTCCTCACGTTCTTGGAGCTTTAGAATGTATTTCAAGAAGTATTTGTAGGCGCACTCATTATATAGTTCAAAGCGAGAAACTGAGCCTTTTATTGTCTCATCTGAATTGAAGGCTTCGTTAACGGCTAACATTATTTCTTTATTTACTTCTTCTTTTTCATGGACAAAGAATGCAGCCTTTACAATTTCATCTAGTTTAATATCATCATCCTTTTGGGCCCAGACAATTAAATCCGTAAGCAATTCTTTTTCTTCAGAATCCAAAACATCAAGTCCAAATACAGCAGCTTTATTAACTAATGAAATCAAATAATCAATGGCACTCTTTTTCGATAAAAGCCTATCCTCGTTTTTAAATTCTTCAATCTCTTCCAACCTTACAGATTTAAACATTTGCTTTATTATTCCAGTCAGATATGAAGGATTTACACTCTTTCCTTCACCATCAACACGAGGCATAGTAATGAAGAGCTTTTCATTTGGTTTTGTTAGCATTAAATACAGATAGAATTTCTGTCTAAATGCTCTTTGTCTATCTGAAGGCGCCAGTTCAAAGCCTGCTGCTATCAGCTGTTCTCTTTCTATTTGAGAAAGGATTCCGCCGTTTTCAACCTTCATTGGAATGGCATCGTCTGACGCTCCTGCGCAGAATAATACCTTGATGTTAGAAAGACGTGTTCTTTCTATATCACCTACAATTACGCTATCGTTGGCTGGCGGAATAACGCCTATTGAAGCCTGAGACAATCCGACTTTATATATGTCATGAAACTCATCCAAATCCATAAGCTCATCACCGAGAATGCCAACCATTTTATCCATAATATTCATAATTACAGGATAAATTTGGCTATATTCTTTGGCTTTTACCGGTTTATCATTTTCCTCGTAAAGCTTCCCTCTTTGTTTTATCTTTGCTTCAAAATCAAAGCCAACAATAAGTCTATATAATTCTGTAGCAATTTCTCTGACCGTAGCTTTGCCCTTAATAGCTTTATCAAAGGCTTCAAAAGGCGCAACAAATCGACTTCGAATACCATTTAAACGAAGTAAGTCCTCATCCTTTGAAAATGAGTTTGTTCTGATTGCAAAGGGATGGAAATATTTGTTTTTGCCACGAATTCCTGTAGCTATCAAATAGTTTTCCAGAAAATCAATATCTTCACTATCTAAATCTGTTAAGCCAGTTTTGAGAAATCTAATTACATCCTCTCTCCTGAAATTTAAATTGAAAATATCAAAAATCGAATCAATAGCCTCCGACATTGGATGGAATAAAATTTCAGTTTTGGAATCTACGAAGTAAGGAATATTGTAGTCTGCCCAAATATTTGAAAGAAGATATCTATACTGCTCCAAATTAGGCGCTACTACAGCAATATCCTTGTACCTCATTCCGTCTCTAACTAGCTTATTAATATTGATAGCAATATATCTAAGCTCATCACGAGGACTTCGCAAACTAACTAGTTTTATAGAATCTTCTGCCAAGTCACCTTCGTATTCCTTTTTATCGTCCCTAAAAAGATTCTCCTCAAAAAATCGCAAAGCCTCATTGGAAGAAAGCCAACCATTTTTGCTGCTGACATACAAAGGCTTGTTAATTGTTGTATTTACTCTTTTAGCCAATTGAACCATTCGAATAGCAAACTCTGAAGACATTCCAAACAATTCATCCTCAGGCAGCTTTTCAAATAAAGGAGTTTTTTCATCAGCAGTGATGGTAACAGCCACCTCATCACAGATTTTCAGCATCTTTTCTACCAACTGGTACTGAATAGGTGTAAACCCTGTAAATCCATCAAAAACTACAGTAGAACCAGACACAATATCCGAATCCTCTAGCATAGAATTAAGTGTCGATAAAATGGATTCTGTGGTGACATATTTTCCTTGGATAAATTCCAAAAATGCTTTGTAAAGCACAAGTAAATCAGAAGCTCTAGATTTGAAGCTTTTTGACATAGTAGGAGTGTCAATCATAGCCTGGAGTCTCTCTGGAGTGATATTATACTGAGTCATCTCCGAAATTAGTGATTTTACTTGGGCAATATAATTAATTCGCTTTATATTCCCCCTCAATACTGTCAATTCACCTAAATGGTTCTCAACAAGCTTTCTAATGACAAGGGACTTACCTGTGTCGTCAAGCACATCCTGCACAGCTGTACCAAGCTCGCTGAAAACTCTATATGCCAATCTATCAAAAGAAAGAACATCTATGTTCATGATACATTTATTTGGATGCATAGAAACAAGCAGTCTCTGAGTGGACATAGTATACTGCTCTGGAACTATGACAAGGTAGTTCTTGTCCTTGTTCTTCATAGATTCCTTTATAATTCTGTTGTAAATATTTGTGGATTTACCGCTTCCTGAGCTACCGATTATAAGTGATAAAGACATTTTTTCTCCCTATAAAAAACGCCCCTTTACGTTGGTAAGCAAAGGGGCGAAAAATATTAAATATTTATTGTGGGAACATTCCTCTAAGCATTGTTGCCATTGAACCCATTCTAGAACGTTGATAAGGTTTTCCTTTTAGGTACATCTCTGCCACATTAATATTTTTAAGTTCCTCTTTTGGTACTTCGTATGGATTTGCATCGAGAATCGTCAAATCGCAACTCTTTCCCATTTCGAGTGATCCACGCTCTTTTTCTTCAAATAATGAAAAAGCGCCATTAAATGTGGCCATTCTAAGGGCTTCATAAACTGAAACGGACTGTTCCGGATTTTTATTATTACATGCATCATGTATCCACATAACTGGATTCGGATCAGATGCTGGGGCATCGGAATTGAAACATACCTTAATGCCCATATCATTAATACGCTTTAGAGGATTGATTCCCTTTGCTCTATCCTCTGAAAGTATTTCCTTAACATACTCATAAACGCCGTCCAAATGGGATAGCATAGATGGTTGAGCTGATATCATAATATTGTATTTTGCGCAGGTCTTCAATGCTGCTTCTGTAGGTAAGCTACCATGCAAAATAATATGTCTGTGGTCATATCTAGGATAATCTTCCAAAGCCATTGCAATAGCGTTAATAGCCTGCTCAAAAGCTGCATCTCCAACGGCGTGAAGCGCGATTTGATAACCAGCTCTATTGGCATTTATACAAAATTTCTGAACGTCAACATCATTGAAATATGAAACGCCCTTGTTATTTATTGTGCAGTAATTATCTAGCAATGCCGCATCCTGATTTGCAAATGTACCATCAAGATTTGCGAATACTACACGGCTCATTTCTTTTCTAGAAATCTTGTCAACATTAGAGGTCTGATAAGCAGCTCTAATCTGCATACCATTATCAAGCCCCTTTGCCACTGAACGTTCCATATCAAAATCGTAGTCTCTGATAAATCCAAGTCCACTGGCAGAACAAATAAGTCCTATACCTCGACTAGCCAAAAAGTCAGAGGTCTCTACCATGGAATCAATGACCTTTTTGGTAGAAAATCCATGTGTCAAAAACTCACAGGCTGCCAAGAAGGCTTCTTGCTTTAACTCACCTGTAGTTTTGTTGAAGCCTCTAAGGTTTTCGATTTTTGAGTATACCGCATTAATAAACATGGTATTAGCCACGCCAGAATGAGCATCATGCTTGATAATTAAAGCAGGCTTTTCTGGACAAGCATCATCCATCTGCTCTTTTAAAATCAAATGGCCCTCTGAAACAGCAAATTCTGTAGCGCCAAACCCAACAACTATATTTTCTTTGGTGGTAGCAGCATATTCCTTGAGTTGCTCGAGAATCTTGGCATTAGAATCTGTATCGTTAATTGGAAATAGCTTATGTAAAACTGAGAATCCCGAATAATGCATATGCGTATCCACAAATGCTGGAATCATAACGTTATTTCCCAATTCGATTGGTGGAACCACCTCATATTGAGTCGGAAGTTTTTCTCCAATATAGGCAATTCTTCCTTCTCGTTCTACCAAATAATTAGCAACTGTGTTGTTATCATCACAAGTGATGATTGTTCCATGAAATACCTGCATTTATAACCCCTCCCAAAGTTCATTTATTAATTATTTCTTTAGTGGTCTGTAAATATGTCTTGGTATACCATCAACCATAATTGGTGATACATCCCCTTGTATCAATGGTCTAACATATGTAATGAAAGCTTCTGTAACATAGGTTCCATCATGTGTAATCCAATTACGAGGCACCAATTTCTCATCGTTAGCAATCTTGTGCACATCCTTAACCTCTGTTCCGCACTGATATGGATCATCAGAATGACGGATAAGTGTAACCATTTTGCCTGTGTCACCTTCATCGGCTGCAAGCACTGCGGCACCACCTACCTGATAAGCCTCTAGGATATCAATACGAGATGCTAAGTGTGAGCCTGCTCTCTGAAGTGTAGAAAGCTCGATTGCTCTAGTTTTGCATCCTATATTAGCACCGATGTAGTGGCAAAGATAAGCTGCTGTTCCAGTAAGCTGTTTATGATTGAATGCATCTACAAATGATACATTATCACCTAATTCACAAACGTATTTACCATCCTTTGTATGAATTCCTTCTGAAATACAAACAACAACAGATGACTGAGTTTTAAGAAGCTTTTCAACTCGTTCTTTGAATTTCTCTAAATCAAATGGTACCTCTGGTAAATAAATCAAGTCTGGACCTTCGCAATCCTCTCCTTTTGCAAGGATGGATGCCCCTGTAAGCCAACCAGCGTTTCTACCCATAATTTCGACAATTGTAACTAAACCTTTAGAATATTCAAGGCAATAACTGTCTCTAATTATTTCCTTAACAGATGTACCTATGTATTTTGCTGCGCTACCGTAGCCTGGGGTATGGTCTGTAAGGGCGAGATCATTATCTATTGTCTTTGGACAACCAATAAATCTTATATTTGATCCAGTAAGAATAGCATAATCTGAAAGCTTTTTGATGGTATCCATTGAATCATTACCACCAATGTATATCAAAGCTTCGATTTCTAGCTTTTTAAGAATTTCAAAGATTTTAACATAAGTATCCATGTCTTCATGGATTTCTGGAAGCTTATATCTGCAAGAGCCTAAATAAGCTGCCGGTGTACGTTTTAAAAGCTCAACATCCAAATCATTCTTGATGTAATCGGAAAGATCAATGTACTGCTCGTCCATCAATCCTTTGATGCCATGAAGCATACCAAAAACCTTTCCAGCTCCACGGTCCTTTGCTGTCCTGATAACTCCTGCTAAAGAAGAGTTAATTGCGGCGGTCGGTCCGCCTGATTGTCCCACAATTACGTTACCTGTCATTACATCTTACCTCCCAATAATTATAAGTTTTACTTTTCTTTAGAAAAAATTTATATCATCACCCCATTTTCCTAAAGAAATATTGAAATCTACTTAATCATCATCTGGTAATTCCCTAAAATACCCTGCAATAATATCGCACAAACACCAAATTGCTCCGCCAATAGTGGATGCGACAAATATTTTGATAATGTTAATAAGTAGAATCCCCGCCGTAAGAGTACCACCAGTAAAAGCTGTAACTAACGTATAGACTGGAATAACAAATAACCAATAACCACCTATGTATATTCCAAGTGCCGATCCAAGAATACTGATTAACGTAGCCACTGCCTTTTTCGCATTCTTTTTCATAAGAAAGTTCCTTTTTACTCTACATAGATTAATCGCTTATATTTAACTTATATTTACTTAAAATGGTAGCATAATAAGGCCAAAAACGCCACCCAAAATCCCATAACAAATAACGGAAATTAAAATTGCAAGAACTGCACCTGCTACAACATCCTTAATAAAATGGACTCCACCTACTACCCTAATAATAGCAAGCGCTATGCCCATAACGGATATTATAACTGCCATAATGACTGAAGTTTGAAGATAAGTCATTGATATTAAGAAGATAGAAAAAACATGTCGGCTAGGAAAGCTACGGCCAACAGTATCTTTTTTAAGTGCTGGAGTAAAGCCATAAACCTCATATGGTCTAGGCATACTAAGTTTTTTTCTAAAAATGCTAACAACAATAAAGGCAACCCCAGGTACTAAAATACTGCGATACAAAAGATTTCCACCATCCTGAGGAATAATGTATATGCCATAACCGAGATATGCCAAATATAAAAAAACTGTAATATAAGTAATGGCCTTGTCCAACAAGCCAATTGCTGTAACAAGACCATTATTATTTTTTATTTTATTAGAAATTCCAACATATGGAAAATTCATTCTAAGCCCCTAACAAAACAATCTGTGATGAATGTTCTTTTACTGTATTTTCAAATAAATCCTGCGCAGCAGAAACGTCCTTTCCCATTGAGAAAGCCATTTCCTCATATAATTTGCGTCCAGCAAGGCTAAGTACCTTTTCGTCAACTGCCATAACCTTTTTGCCAGCTGCAATACGCTGCCATTTACGGATAAGAACTGTTTTTACTACAGAAGCCATAGCCTCAGGTGTGAACTCAGACATAACTTCTTTGAAACGTTCCTGAAGAACTCTCTCGTTTGGTTCTTCAATGCATTTGATGTCGTCGATATTTTCAAGAATTTTAGTAAATGTTTCTGCCTCTGCTACTGGACGTAGTCTAACTGTGGATCCAGTAATTGGAGTGAATACCTTTGCCCCAGCTTTGAATACTGGTGACATACAGTAGTAGGTCTTGCGAGATCCCTTGCCCATAAGCTCCATATCATCAATGTCTTCAATCTGACAAACTCCGCTACCCTCATGAACTAAATAATCGCCTACTTGATATTCCATTTTACACCATCCTTTTACTACATAACAACGAGTACCTCCACAACTACATTCTCCCACAACTATTACATATTATAACACGAATTTTGTCCATTAAACACAAAAAATTCACATTTGTTAATAATACCCACGTTAAGCGTTCATTTTCAGGATGATTGAGTAAATATTACCATATATTCTGACAAATTATCGTATACCCGGCTCACAGTCGGGCGAGATATGTAAAAAAAAGCTGGTAAGTATCAAGCTCTGAGT
>JAEEGH010004706.1_pt1 | contig 34819 bp, 33 predicted proteins | sample 9134181 | NCBI WGS metagenome assembly JAEEGH01 (sample SAMN16246544, study PRJNA631951) | gut metagenome | biome: gut microbiome; feature: rumen; material: DP-attached | host: Bos | place: Iran: Karaj | collected 2018-10
ACCGGGCACCGCGCCCGCAGCCCGCTGTCCCACACGACTCTCAAGAACGGTATCGAAAGAGTCCCCAAAGCCGCCATCCCCGAAGTACAGCAAGTCTTGGCTGTCGACTAATCGCAATATCACAGATACTAAAAAGGGCTTGCAGTTACGATTCTGCAAGCCCTTTTGTTTATCAAAAAGTTATCTTATGCTTCGTTCAGACGGAAAGCCGAATGGAGGACTCTGACCGCATCCAGAACTTTGTCTTCCTTGACGATAACGGTGATTCGGATCTCTGAAGTACTGATGAGTTCGATGTTGATGTTGGCATCGGCAAGGCTGTTGAAGAAGGTGCTGGCATAGCCGGGGCCATTGAGCATAGAGCTGCCGATGACACTGACTTTGCCGATATGAGTATCGGTGAGCACTTCTCGGGCATTAAGCTTGCTGGCGACCTGGTTGACGATAGCAGTTGCTTTTTCAAGGTCGTCTTCGGTGATAGTGAAGGTAAGATCTGCCATATTATTGATACTGGCGTTCTGGACGATGGTATCGACACTGATGCCGGCATCAGCCAAAGGTACAAAGACGGCAGCTGCGATACCCGGGGTATCGGGGATACCTAAGATCGTGACCTTGGCAACATTCATATCATGAGAAATAGCAGTGACTTTATTTCTGACTTCCAATTTTTCGCCTCCGTGAATAAGTGTGCCGGGGTTATTGGTAAAGCTGGATGCTACCCTTAACGGCATATTGTAATACTCTGCCAGTTCGATAGCCCTGGGATGGACAACTTTCGAACCATATACAGACAGTTCCAGCATCTCTTCATAGGTCAGTTCCTTGAGCTGAGTCGCATCCGGAACGATCCTGGGATCAGCTGTATAGATACCCTCGGTATCGGTGTAACGGACACAGCTGTCAGCACCGAGCCTGGCGGCCAGTGCGACTGCGGTGGTATCTGATCCGCCGCGGCCGAGAGTGGTGATATCCATCTGTTCGGTAACTCCCTGGAAACCGGCGACGATGACGATCTTGCCAGCCTGGAGCTCCGCGAGGATTCGCTGAGGATCGATATCCAAGATCAAAGCACGGGTGAAATTATTGGTGGTCTTGATACCTGCCTGCAGACCTGATAATGAGATTGCTTCATAGCCCATGGTCTTCAGAGCCATAGCCAAAAGGGTGCTCGAGACCATTTCGCCTGTAGACAACAGCACGTCCAGCTCTCTGGTGCTTGGTTTGGGGGTAATCTGATGTGCAAGCTTCAGAAGATCGTCCGTGGTGTCTCCCATTGCAGATACGACGACTACGACGTCATTGCCGCTCATCTTGGTACCGACGATTCGTCGGGCCACATTCATGATTCGGCCGGCATCTGCAACAGATGTTCCTCCATATTTCTGTACGATTAAAGACACTTTAAGCCCCTGAATTTAAAATTATTTCGTTATTATAGAGCAATTCATATGGATTACTACAAATCGATAGCGTAAATAGTATCTTTATTGGTGATAAGTGTCTATTCTTTTCAACCTTAGACTTTCATCGTTGAGAAGATTGCTAGTTTTGGAGAGTGTGGCATATAATGAACAAATTACGGGGCGTAGCGCAGTTGGCCAGCGCGCAGCGTTCGGGTCGCTGAGGCCGGAGGTTCGAATCCTCTCGCCCCGATTTTTCACCCAACTCCACCAGTTACGATGTGATAATGAACGAGTCCATCCAAAAAAGAATAAGATCTTTTCTTATCGCAGAGGATATCAGACACATCGTCGTCGCAGTATCAGGCGGTTCTGATTCAGTATGTCTCCTTCACAATCTGGCCATGCTCAAAAAAGAGCTGTCTTTGGACATCACGGCCGCTCATCTAGACCATATGATCCGCGGTCAGGAATCCTTAGATGACGCTATGGCAGTGGAATCATTATGTAAAAAACTTGCCGTTCCCTGCGAGACTGAGCATATCGATGTGCCGGCATATAAAAAAGAACACGGGATCTCCTCTATGGAAGACGCCGCCCGGATCGTCCGATATGATTTCCTGAAGAAAGTCGCCGATCGACACCAGGCCGTCGTTGCCACCGGACACAACGCTGACGATAATATTGAGACGGTACTGATGCATATCATCCGCGGCTGCGGACCGACAGGACTGATCGGCCTCAAAATCAAAAGCTGTGTCAAGACAACCTGCGGACAGGTCATTGTGATCAGACCGCTGCTAAACGTCTCCAAATCCGAAATCAACGCCTACTGTCAGGATAATGATCTTCCGGTGCGTCAGGATTCCACCAATGACGATATCGAATATACGCGCAACCGCATCCGTAAAGAACTTATCCCTTTGCTCGAATCCTATAATCCCAATTTCAAAGACTCCGTCATCAGACTTGCCGAATCATCTGCTGAACAACAGTCATTTATCGAGGGACGCTCAAAGCAACTGTCCCTCATGATCGAGGAAGACAACGGTGACATCCTGATGGATCGTGATAGATTCGGACTGCTCCAGGACTACGAGAAAAAACTCCTAATCACGAAAGCGATCGATACCATCTTAGGGCATCACCAGGATATCGAGAAGAAACACCTGGATGAGATGGTCGAACTGGAGAAGGGCGGGAGCGGACGCAAGATCCATCTGCCGAACGGTCTCGAATGGAGCATCGAATACAAAACTGTCCGTCTTTCGTGGCAGAAAAATGAACCGTCTTTCAGCGTCTTTTCGTCGACCCCATTAGAAACCAGTGGCCGGACAATCTATCCCGCCGGAGTGATCGATGCTGAAATTTGCGGCATCAGAGACGTCGATATCCAAAACGACAATCGTCATGCCTACATCGACGCTTCTCTGCTTTCGAACCCTTATATCCGATCAAAACTTCCCGGCGATGCATTCATCCCTTTCGGAGCAGATGCAGAGATAAAGGTTGCCAGGTTCCTCATGAACCGGCATCTTTCCAAAGCTGAAAGAGAAAAGGTATTCCTGCTTTGCAACGGTGACGATATCGTCTGGGTGATCGGCAATCGTATCGATGACCGATATAAGATCACAGGCAGGACCAAGACCGTCCTTTGTCTTTCGGCGATATATTAACTTTTTTTCGAACATGCTATAATCACAATTAATGGACATACATAGACGCCGCTCGGAGTTACTTCGATGTATGATGTGATCGTGGTTGGCGGCGGACCTGTTGGATCACGTGTAGCCATCGACCTGGCTGTCGGTGGTCTTTCTGTGCTTGTGCTCGAAAAGCGTCCCAACTTTGAAAAACACGTTTGCTGCACCGGTCTCATCAGTGCGACCTGTGTCAACGATTTCCATATCCCTTCTCTTCTGACCCGTGAAGAATTCAACGGCGCAGAAGTGGTGTCCCCATCGGGACAGACCATCTCGACCTATCGTGAGATGCCCCAGGCCTATAACGTCAAAAGAAAAGATTTCGATGCCTGGTATGCTAACGAGGCCAAACTCGTCGGCGCTGAATATCTCAATAATTACCACGTGACTGATATCGTGAAGAAAGCCGATTATGTCGAAGTATCCTGCATGGGTACAGACGAGGTCTTCCAGGGCAAACTCATCGTTCTTGCCACCGGTTTCGGCGGAGACCTCATGGAAAAGTGCGGACTCAAAAAGAGCCGCAAATGGACCTATGGTATCCAAGGTATCGGCCACGAGAACACCCTTGAACACTTGAGAATGTTCGTCAACAGACAGTTCTCAGCCAATTCCTTCGCCTGGGCCCTTCCGATCGATCATGAGAGAGCACTCTGCGGTCTTATGACCAATAAGAAACCTAAAGAATACTTTGCCGCATTCCAGGCATACCTTAACGAAAAAGGCTATGTGAAAGAGATCGATGATATCCAGATCCGCGGTATCACGATCAAGCCCACCTGGGACATCGTTTCTGACCGGGCGCTTGCAGTCGGAGATGTTGCCGGACAGGTCAAACCTATAACCGGCGGCGGCATTTATTATGGTCTGCTGTGTGCTGATCTGGCTGCTGAGACCATTCTGGACGCCTTCCAAGAGCACTCATTGGATAAAGAATCTCTGCTTCCCTACAAAGAAGAAGTTAAAAGCCTTCTGAAGAGAGAACTCAAGATCTCCGGAAGAGCCGCACGGGTCTTCGGAATGCTCGGCAACAAGACCATTGAAGCAGGTTTTCGATATGCCAAGAAGCACGGAGTCCTCGAGAAGCTGGCCGCCACAAATCTTCCTTTCGACTGGCATGCCGAAACGATCATTAAGCTCCTAAAGCGTTCTTTCTAGCAGTAAATAAGTGTTATTGATATAATCATCTATTGTGTCCAATAGATATGAGGTGTTGTTATGGTCGCAAAAAAAGAAACTGTAAACAAGATTACACAAGAAGGTTATGATGCCCTTGTGGCCGAATTGCAGGAGCTTCAGAAGAAGCGTCCTGAGATCGTGAACGAAATCGAAAAAGCCAGAGCTGACGGTGATCTCAAGGAAAACGGTGCCTATCATGCCGCCCGTGAACAACTGAGCTTCAATGACGGACGTATCGAAGAGATCGAAGCCATTTTGAAGAATGCAAAAGTCACCGAAACCAAAAGCAAGACCGTCGTCGGTCTGGGTACTAAAGTAAAACTTGTCAGCGAAGATAAGGCTACCACACTGCAGGTCACCATCGTCGGTGCCAGCGAAGCTGATTTCGCTGCCGGAAAAATGTCCTGCGAGTCCCCCATCGGCAAAGCCGTTCTGGGCAAGAAGAGCGGATCAGTCGTTACCGTCCAGACCCCCAAAGGTGCTACCAAATACAAGGTAGACATCGTTAAATAATCCCGTTGGATTCGGAAATAATAAAGGCGTTCACACAGGAAAGTGAACGCCTTTATTATTTCCCTAAATCTTACTGTTATTCGTCGTCAGGTTCTATGAAATCGCCTTCGATAGTATCGTCTTCTTCGGCTGCTTTGGCCTCAGCTTCAGCCTGCTTCTTCTGTTCATGCTCGTCCAGTTTCTCGACGAGCTTGTCAGCCCAATATGAGATGATGGGGATCCTGAAATCTTCGTGCTTGTAGGCCTTGATAATCATGATAACCCACAAACCCACACCGCCAATGGCAACGATCAGAGATAAAAGCGAGCCTATTACCGGAAAGATATTCAGACCCAAGGCCAGGACGATGATAGCGGTCGTAAAGATCGTGGACTGGGCAGCATTAAAACGGATGTATGCATTCTGCTTGCTCAGTTTAAGGACAAGCGTTCCGGCAATGAAAGCACCAAGATAGCAGATGATGGAGACCAGGCTCTCTGCGAGTCCCGTTCTTCCTCTTTTTGAAGGATTTGCCAGATCCTGATTATCTGTATTTTTATTTGCCATAATATCAAACAATACAATCACTTACGCTCAAAGTCAATAACTACCGTCTGTAAAAGGTCCTCTTAAAATGTTTGACCGAGCCTGCATTCATAGGTATATTTAGTGTTTATAACACTGAGACCCATAGTTATATTGAGGAATAAAGATGACTATTGTAGATATGCTAATCAATAATGCGCGCAATTATCCTGATAAAGTTGCGTTGGTAGAACTCGCTCCGACAGCAGGGATCCGCAAAGAAGTGACATGGAAGGAACTTGAGCAGGGTTCAGCAAAACTGGCGTCCGCTCTGATCAGAGCTGGCATCAAAAAGGACGATAAAGTTCTCCATTTCATGACCAACTCCATCACTTGGCTCGAAGCTTATTTCGGCATCATCAGGACTGGTGCGTGGGCAGTTCCTTTGAATTACCGTTTCAATGCTAAGGACTTCCTCTATTGCGCACAGGTCTCCGAAGCCCGTATGCTCATCATGGGTCAGGCTTTCGTCGACCGTGTCATGAGCGTCAAGAATCATCTTACCTATCTTGAGAAGATGATTGTCGTGGACGATCAAGCTACTGATGATCTGATCCTTTATAAGGATTTCATCGCCACCGGAGACCCCAATGATGAACTTTATGTCCCCAAGAGCGACGATGTCTGCGGACTGTATTTTACTTCCGGCACCACAGGCGATCCCAAGCCTATTGTACTGCCCCATAAGAACATGGAACATGCTGCAAAGGCTGAACAGATGCATCATATGCAGACCATCGATGATAATTTCATGCTCATCCCGCCGCTGTATCACTGCGGCGCCAAGATGCACTGGTTCGGCAGTCTCATGACCGCCTCCAAGGCTGTCCTTCTCAACGAAGTCAGCCCCAAGACCATCATCGAGACCATGTCCAAGGAAAAATGCACCATCGCCTGGCTCCTGGTCCCCTGGGCCCAGGACATCCTTGTTGCACTGGACAAAGGCGAGATAAAACTAGAAGATTATGACTTAAAACAGTGGCGGCTCATGCATATTGGCGCACAGCCTGTCCCCAAGAGCCTTATCATGCACTGGAAAGATTACTTCCCCGATATGCTCTATGACACCAATTACGGCCTCAGTGAATGCACCGGCCCCGGCTGTGTACATCTGGGAGTAGAGAACATCCACAAGGTCGGTGCCATCGGCGTCCCCGGTTATGGCTGGGAATGCAAGATCGTCGACAAGGACATGAATCCTGTCAAACAGGGGGAAGTGGGCGAACTCCTACTTCGCGGTGACGGTGTCATGCGTGAATATTATAAGAATCCTAAGAAGACCGCCGAGACCATCATGCCGGACGGTTTCCTGCGCACTGGCGATGTGGCAAAGATGGACGAAGACGGATTCATCTATCTGGTAGACAGGATCAAAGACCTCATCATCGTAGGCGGTGAGAACGTCTATCCTGTCGAAGTGGAAGATATGATCCGCACCAATCCAGCCGTTCTGGATGTCGCCGTCATCGGTGTCCCAGATGACAGACTGGGAGAGATCGTAGTCGCCATCATCAAGACCAAACCTGGCATGGAGCTCTCCAATGATGAGATCAAGGCCTTCTGCGATATCCGACTGCCCAGATATAAGCGTCCCAGGATCTTTGTTTTCGGTGAGGTCATGCGTAACCCCACCGGTAAGATAGAGAAACCTAAGATGCGCGAGAAATATGCTTATCTGGCAAATACCGCTAAATAACAGTATCCTTTCCATTTTATCAACGCTATCATCCCTCGATGGTAGCGTTTTTATTTAGAAACACGCCTAAAAGCACACTTCTGGCACTTGTTTTAGCAATCATCAAAAAATATTGCTAATTTTTTTGAAAAAGGTATTGACACTATTGTTGTTTAGGTATATAGTGTTACTAGCAATCGAGAAAAGAGATTGCTAAAACAAACAGATAACAACAAAACAGGAGGTTTTTTGAAATGACTACTAAACTTTGGAATCCCTTACAGGAAATGCGAATGATGGAGAACCTTGCCAACCGATTGTGGCAGTCCAATGATTATTCCAGCTGCGAAGATTGGAACATCTCTCTCGATGTAATGAAGAAAGGCGACACTTTTGCTGTTGCAGCTTCTCTCCCCGGTATCGACGCTAAAGATATCGATGTCTCCATCGAAGATAACGTCCTTACTATCCGAGCAGAACGCAAGGATCCTGCCGCTGATGACAAGGAGATCACTTACTTGGTAAATGAACGACCTGTCGGTTCTTTCTACCGAGCACTCCGACTCCCCGAGACCATCGATACTTCCAAGATCCAGTCTTCCTACAAAGATGGTGTCCTGATGATCACTCTTCCCAAAGCAGAAGAACTGAAGAAGAAGCAGATCAAGATCGATGTAGCCCCTTCAATCGAAGGCTAACCTTCCTTTCATTTTTATTTCTCTCCCATTTTGCCCTGGCCGTCGCAAGCCAGGGCTTTTTCGTTTCCGGGATGCATACACAATCTGGACAATCCATGATAGTTGGGGAAAAATACTGTTGAACAATTAACGCACTTCGCCTGTAGGGATCTGCGGTGCGGCTAATCAATAACGTGAGAACAAAAACCGGGAGAGACTGATCATGGACGATGATTTTGATTTAAAAAGAAGACTCATGGATGAGACGGCCGAGAAGCTGCATATATACGTTCGCAAACTGGTCAAGGAAAAGAAAAGAAAACAATCCCAAGCTTTTTGCGAAGAAATGTTTCCACAGATCGCGCGTACAGGTTTTATTAAAAGGCTGCTTTCTGCACTGATCGATCGGGACACTGAAAGGATTGCGGACTCATCTGCATCTCCGCAGGATACTTACGCTTTTGTTAACAACAGGCTTTCCGAAAAGATGAAAGTCGTCGGACCGCAAACCGAAACAAACCCCTCGGACAGTGTCATTATCAGCGTCGGTGAAGGCGTCAAACTAAGACTGCAAAGAAAAACTTCAGGGGATTATGAATGTGCTGTATGCGTACCTGCTGACGAGAGCTATTCAGAAAGCAGTTTTACAGACCCCGATATGCCGGACGGCAAGGAAGAAGCAGCACCATTTGTATTTCCGTCTGATCGTCTCGGTTCTTTTTGTTCTGCCGCAGAATACATATTTGACAATGCCCACGATCTGAAGGATTGGGCCAAGCATGAATGCTGGGATCTGTGGGAAAAATATGAATATATCGATTATCCCAAAAAAGACGTATATGACAAGGTCCCAGTATACTGGTGGTGGGCATGGCTCCAAAACGCCTCAGAAAAGGATCTTTCAGACCTTGAATTCATAAAAAAACTGGTCGCTCGTCGCGGCGAGTGCTTAGCATATGCGTTACCTGCGTCCAAAGCGGACAGAAAGACCGTCCTTGGTGCCATAAAAGATACCGATTACGCCATAACATACGCATCTGAAGAGCTCCAAAACGACCGCGGTTTCGTCCTTCAGGCACTCGATGCCAATAGTTATGCATTCCAGTATGTATTAGACAAGTTCAAAGACGACAAGAAAGTGGCACTTAAAGCAGTGTCCAATGTAGGGTCAAACCTCCAATATGTTTCCGAACGGCTCAAAGGCGATCAGGACGTGATAGATACCGCACTGGAGCAGGATATGTCTAATTTCCGCTACGCATCGGAGGCTTTTCGTTCAAATAAAGAATACGTAATGAGGGCTGTAGCTGAGCGCGGGAAACTGCTCCAGGTGTTGCCAGAACAGCTTCGCTCCGACAGGCAGGTAGTCTTATCTGCAGTAACATCCAACGGCGCAGCACTTCAATACGCGTCTGAAATATTTAAAAACGATCGTGAAATCGTACTGACCGCTGTAAATAATTACGGGGCTGCTCTGGAGTACGCCTCAGACGAGCTTCGTGATGACAAGGAGATCATCTTCGCGGCTGTCGAAAACAATTGGGCATCACTCGAATATGCCTCGGACAGACTCAAGTCCGACAAAGAGACTGCTCTGTTTACGATAAGCAAGGACGGTGAGGCCTGGCATAATGTTTCTCCTGAACTGTTTTCTGACATTGATATCATAAAAGCAGCACTGGAAGCAGACGGGTACGAGATCATCGAATCCCTGCCGGACAGCATGCTAAATAACACTGACACGGTCTTATGCATCCTGGAAGCCCTATCTGCGACTCCCCCTGACATGGATAATTACGGGGAATTCGCTGACGGGACGAGCGAATATTACAACATTTTTAGAGATGCGGAAGATGCCTTTTGCGACCTCGTGGAGGGGCTTACCGAAAAGACTCTGAAGAGCGACCCGCATCTCGTGAACAAGATATGCGAGTTAGCAGCTTCGCTGGACAGTTCCTATTACGAAGAAGGAGCAAATCCGTACGAGGACTCTCATACCCGTCTCCCAGATAGACTTAAGGAATATTTTGAGGAAAATGGTATCCCTTACAGCAATATCATCACAGACGCCATCGATTCAAGGGAAGCCAAAAAGTACCATCCCAAAGATTACAGCGAAGATATCTCTCTCGAGGATAGCCTTTTCCTCGAGGCGGGAGATTATTACGAATGGCTGGCAGAGAAGATCCGTAACGAGGAAGGACATGAGGCCTTCGCAGATTATCTTGGCCCCAACGGGAGCTGGGTGTTTAACGTAATGGAAAGATTCGTTAAGTCTCTCATCGCAAACTGGGAGGATCTTTTCCACGATGACGAGCTCTGGCGAGACGAAGATTATGCAGTCGATCTCGACAAAACTTATGAGGAAATAAACAAAAGACTCTCATCAAAGATGGAGGTCCAGAGAAACGCATTTGAGTATTATTACTCAGAAAACGTCAAAGTACAGGTAAATGAACATATCCTGTTTAAGCTTGTCCGAGAGCTTCCGCTCAAGATACTCGAACTTTGGGTAAACGATTACGATACCGATCGTGAACGCGGATTCTGGGTGGCTCCGGATAGACTGGATGTTTTCTGCGATTTGGCGGAATACGTACATGACAATTACAAAGACTTTGAAGACCGAGCGAAAGAACGGGCATCAAGGATACTGTGGAGATACTCGGACGCAAAGAATGAGTAAGAAAATCCCCCTGATATGATGATGTGAGATTCTCGATACTTTCCTTCCGGATTGAGACTTATGTCATGTCAGTATCCCGAAAAGTTTTGTATAATAATCATTACTTAAAGACTAGACTGGATTTATATTATGGCGATCAGACAGATCTTAGTAGCACCCAATCCTCTCCTTCGAAAGAAGGCTGAGGTAGTTCAGAATATAGATGCATCCATCGTAAAATTGGCCGAAGACATGGTGGAGACGTTGGAAGCTGCCGGCGGGGTAGGTCTCGCCGCGCCGCAGATCGGCGTATCCAAACGTGTCATCGTCATCTGGGTTCCCGATGAAGATCCTATCGTCCTGGTCAATCCTAAAGTTGCCAAGCATTTCGGCGAAAGATATGTCACCGAAGGCTGTCTCAGCGTCCCCCAGATGCAAGGCAAAGTAAAACGTTCCCGCGAAGTGATCGTCAAAGCAGTCGACCCCGCCGGCAGCCCGGTCAGGATCGACGCAACCGGCCTTAAGGCACAGGCACTGGAACATGAGATCAACCATCTCGACGGCATCCTTTATACTGATCTGATCGTTCCCGGTTCGTTGACGAAGACTCAGATCACCGAATCCTTTGAAGACGTCATCGACGATGTCTGGCAGAGCAAGCATGTCTCATAAACCTCTCATGATACAGTGCGATTTTGACGGCACTGTGACTGTCGGAGACCTCAGTTTTCAGATCCTTGATGACTATACCGATGTTCCATGGCGACAGTGGTTCGATGATTTCAGGCATGGCAAGATCACTGTCAATGACTATAACGCCAAGGCGTTCGCTTACGTAAAAGCTTCTAAAGAAGAACTGCAGCGCTATGCCGTAAAACATGTACGCCTGCGTCCGGGACTGTCAGAACTCCTGACGTTTTGCAAAGATCACGACGTGCGTTTTGTCTTCGTCTCCAACGGCATGACTTTTTATATCGAGGCCATACTGGATCTGATAGGTTTCCCCCAGATTGAATACCACGCAGCTGACTGCGAGTACCTGCCAAACGGTATCAAAGCTGTCTATCACGATCCGTCAGGAAAAGCTGTAAGAGATCACTTCAAAGAAGCTTATGCCAAGCATTTCATCAAAGAAGGCTATCGTATCGCATATTTCGGGAACGGCCTTTCTGATTTCAAAGCCGCCAGCATGTGTGATTATGTTTATGGGATAGAGAGTCTCGCTAAAGAATGCGACAAACAGGGAGTATCCTATAAGCCCTTCGACTGCCTCAGCGACGTCATCAGCGACCTTCTGTCGCTTATCTAATGATAGTGGCGTTCTCCGAACAGGAGCGTGCCGACCCTTACGATATTGGCTCCCTCTTCGATACCTACACGATAAGTGCTCGTCATACCCATGGAAAGGTATTTCATTTCCACATTGGGCACTGTCTGCTTTTTTATATCTTCGAAGAGTTCTTTCGTAAGTTTGAAATACGGCCTGATCTCTTCTGGGTCATCAAGCAATGGACCCATAGTCATAAGTCCCTGGACAGACAGGTTCGGCAGTGCTGAAACGCTCTTGATGACCTCCAGCGCATCTTCAGGCAGGATCCCGCTCTTCTGTTCCTCACGGGCGCTGTTGATCTCCAAAAGAATCGGCATCTTTTTCCCTATCTTGCCGCACTGGGTATCCAACGCCTTAGCAAAATGATAGGAATCCACGCTTTCGACCATATCGAAGAGCTGCGCAATGATCTTGGCTTTGTTGGATTGTGCCGTACCGATCATATGCCACATTGCTTTATTGCCGATCACAGGATGGAGTTCCTGCGCTTCTTTTACATAATTCTCTCCGACATATCTGATGCCGGCATCGATCGCTCGCAACACTTCCTCTGAAGTTCGGGTCTTGATGGCGGCCACGACCCTCACGTCTTTTGGCACTTCGGCCAGTATCTTTTTTACTGCATCTTCTATCATTGCCAGACCTTCCTTATCTGCCGGTGATTTACCAGATTATTCAAGTAAAGCATTATTTTGTATTTCTTGCTACAATTCTATGCAGAAGACTACGGAGGCCATGTATGAAAAAACAGAAGTTTTTCAGTATTTTTCTTTCGGCTGTACTCTGCTTAGCCGTCGCGCTGACTTCAGCTTGCGACCCCCTGAGTTGTAATAATAAAAATGGCGACCTTGATCCGGACGCTACTCCCGATCTTGAGAAGATCATCGCAAAATATCCTGACTCCGCCTACTGTGAAGTGTATGGCACTGCTTCCAACACTGATATAGACTTCGATATCAAAGCAAAAGTCTATTCTGAGACCAATCATGCCAGGATCGACACCAACATGATGAAGTTCCCGGTCTCGATCTACATGGATTACGATACAGGTGACGATTATATCTATGTCTCTCTTCTTAAGAAAGCACTAAAAGTATCCATCGATCTTTCTGATTATGCCCCTCATGTCCTCATCAAGGATCTGGATCTCTCCAAATGCACGATCCTGGGCGAACAGGTCGTCGACGGCAAAAAATGCGCAGTATTCGTTTATGAAGACACTCTTCCTTTGAGTTCAGATTACAATTCACGAAGCACCACCATCTGGCTCTGGGAAGACTACGGCTTCCCTGTCAGGATGGAGACTTCTGACGTTTATATCACTTTCAGCAAGATGTCTTTCAAAGATATCGATGACGAAAAATTCGTCCTGCCCGGAAAAGCCAGTGTTATCGATGCATCCGGTTTATTTGATCTAAGCGGTCTTTTAGGTGGCATCGATCTCGACAATATCGGGAACGGGGAAGGTAACGGCGATGATCCTGATGATACTGGTGCCATCAACCTTTCTGACATCCTCAGCGGCCTCACCGGTAATGGTGAAGGCGGCAGCATAATAGATATACTGGGAGGTCTTACCGGCAATGGTGATTCATCCGAAGGCCTCGGAAACCTTTTCGATCTTTTAGGCAGTCTCAGCGGATCTGGCGATGGTAATTCATCAGGCTCCGGAGACGGATCTATCGATCTCGGAAACCTTCTTGAAGGACTCAATGATTACGAAGGCGGCTCTGTCAATGAAGACGACCTTGGAAATCTCCTAGACGCACTGAACGGCTCTGAAGGCGGTTCCGGCGATGGCGACCTGGGCGACCTTTTTGATCTGCTTGAAGGCCTCGGAGGTTCAGGTAGCGGTTCTTCTGGTCTGGGCGGACTTGGCAGTCTCATCAACATATTTAATTAGGAAAAGATAAATGGCACCTCTTGACATAATCATCCCTATCGCTAGCGGACTTCTCTTAGTCCTGGGACTTGTCGGTGTTTTCTTGCCGGCACTGCCCGGTATCCCACTGGCCTTAGCCGGATTTGTTCTGTATTCCTGGGGCACAGGTTTTGAGAAGATATCACTAACGACCACGATCGTCTTTGCGGCGATTTGCGTATTCATAATGGTATTGGATCTTGTTGCACAACTGCTTGGCGCCAAAAAGATGGATGTTTCCAAGGCAGGCCAGATAGGCGTAGCCCTGGGCACGATCGCCGGTCTGTTCTTCATGCCCTGGGGCATCCTCGTCGGACCGGCTCTCGGAGGTTTTATAGGAGAGTTCATCCATGAGCAGGATGTAAAACATGCCTTGAAGGCTGCACTGGGTGCCATGATCGGAACTCTTTGTACCGCAGTGATCAAGGTCATCCTTATCATCATTGTGATTGGTTTCTTCGTCGTTGCATTAGTGCGCTGACGACACTTTTAGACTTAAGACTGGAGCATTCAGATGTATCAAGCACCTAGAGGCACTCAAGACAAACTGCCTGAAGATCAGGCTTACTGGAAATACGTAGAAGATACCGCAGCAGAAGTTGCCGCGCTATATCATTACTCACGACTGGACACTCCTGTATTTGAAGACTCAGGACTGTTCATACGTGGTGTTGGAGAAGGTACGGATATCGTTGAGAAAGAGATGTATACATTTAACGATCTGGGCGGAAGCTCTGTGACACTGCGTCCGGAAGGTACTGCGCCTGTCTGCCGAGCTTATGTCGAACACGGTATGTCCAATCTTCCCCAGCCTGTAAAACTGTATTACATCATGTCGATCTTCCGATACGAAAGGCCTCAGGCCGGCCGTATGCGCCAGTTCCATCAGTTCGGTTTCGAGGCTTTGGGCGAATCCTCAGCGTTGCTGGATGCCGAAGTCATCGATATGTCCTGCTGTTTCTATAAGAAGCTGGGGCTCAAGGACCTTACACTCCTTGTTAACAACATCGGCTGCCCTGAATGTCGTCCAGCCTATCTCAAGACTCTTCGCGATTATTACCGCGACCATCTGGGCGAGATGTGCGAGGACTGTAAGAACCGTTTTGAAAAGAACGTCCTGAGACTCCTTGATTGCAAGAAACCCAACTGCAAGGTCTTGGCTGATAATGCACCCAAATCTATCGAACACCTTTGCGATGAATGCAGCGCTCATTTTGCTGCTCTCACAAAACGCCTGGATCAGTTAAAACTCGACTATGTGATCGACCACAGGCTGGTCCGCGGCCTCGATTACTACACCAAGACCGTATTTGAGATCCAGCCTCTCATCGAAGGCGCACAGAGCACCATCGGCGGAGGCGGCAGATACGACAAACTCATCGAAGAACTTGGCGGTAAACCCACCGAAGGTGTTGGCTTTGCAACCGGTCTCGAAAGAGTGATCCTGAACCTGAAACGCGCCGGAATCGAGCCTCCGAAATCCGACAAGCCTGACGTATTCGTCATCTGGTGTGGAGAAAACACCCTGGACATGGCAGGACATATCACATCCGCACTGCGAGAAAACGGGGTCCCTGTTGCTACCGTGTACTCACCCAGATCTATGAAAGCACAGATGCGACAGGCCAACACTTTTGGCTCACGTTATGTCATCATAATCGGTGAATCTGAAGCCGAGAACAAGAACTATACGTTCAAAGATATGCAGAACAATACTCAGGAAACTCTGACCGAAGAAGAGCTGCTGAAGCGTTTAAGCTAGGACACATCCGACAGGAAAACCATTGCCTCTGGCGTAATCGCATGCCGGCATGGCTTTTTTTCCTTCAGGCTGTATCGTTCCGAGCCTGAGGAGACCATGTCCTGTCACGACATCTACGTCCCGTTTAGACAGGATCACCGTACCGGGTTTTTCATCAGTTTCTGCTAAAACGACCGTACATGTCAGGATCTTCAAAAGTTTTCCGTCGATATGGGTAAAGGTGCCGGGCCACGGCTGGAGTGCTCTTACCCGATTTCGGATCGCGACAGCATCTAAGGACCAATCGATAAGCCCGTCTTCTTTTTTCATCATCCTGAAATAAGTCGCTTCGGTTGAGTCCTGTGGCCGAGGAATGACCAGTCCAGCTGTCCAACGGGGAAGGAAATCAGACATCATTGATGCTGAAATGAAGGAGAGTTTAGACATCAGGCTGGCAGTAGTATCTTCCGATCTGATCAGGACCTTAGACACGGCAAGGATATCTCCGGTGTCCCAACCGGAATCCATTTTCATGATCGTGACACCACCCCAGGTGTCCCCTGACAGGAGCGTTGAAACAACCGGTGCCGCCCCACGATGTCTGGGAAGGATCGAAGGGTGGACATTGATGCAGCCGAAAGCAGGAAGGTTCAGGACAGCATCCGGGAGGAAAAGACCGTATGCCACGACGATGATGATGTCCGGCGCAAGCGCCTTGAGCTCATCCTGGACAGCAGAGTCTTTCAGTGTCAAAGGTTGTTTGATTATAAAACCCCTGGACAAAGCATAGGATTTGACAGGGGATATATGCAGGGTCTGTCCACGGCCTGCGGGTTTATCCGGCTGGGTATAGACAGCAGCAATCTGATGTCCGTCCTCGACAAGTCTTGTCAGAACAGGCACAGCAAAATCCGGGCTGCCCATAAATACGATCTTCATGTCGTCATTCTATCACTTAGGGTCTTTTTATAGCTATTTTTGACGATTTTATGTCAACAAATCGATGTCAAATAATTATGTTTTGTGGCATAAATATTTGACATAAAAGACAATGGTAAAAAGCAATATTTTTCTTTTTGTCAAATCATCTTAAAATTGAGAAAGATGACGAAAAATCGGGAAAATTGACGAAAATTGAAGTAAAATTTGTTTATTCCCTTTTAGATTCCAAGGGATATGCCATAGTTTCCTGTTGAAGCGCTTATTCACGGACCATGTTATCATATTGGTGTAAAGAAAAGAACTGATTTTTCAGTTTCTTTTTTTTACGATAGAGAGAGGTAATTTAACAAACTTATGGAGCCTGCCGAGAGTATTTGGAAAGCGGTGCTAGGTGTTATACAGCTAGCCGTCACCAAATCTAACTATAAAACTTGGTTTGCTGACACAAAAGGCCTGTCGATGACAGACAAGACTTTTGTGGTCGGTGTGAAAGATGATTTTACTGCTGCCTGTTTGAAGCAAAACCACCTTCCTTTGGTGGAGAGACATCTTTTCAAACAGATCGGCAGGAAAGTATCAGTTGAATTCACCGTGGATTGGGATCCGTCCCGACCTGCCACCCAGGAAGACAAGAACATCTGTGCGCTTTACCATCTGCGCCCGGAGCTTTCTTTTGAGAACTTTGTGGTCGGTCCTTCCAACCAGCTTGCTCATGCCGCCGCACTCAGCATCGCTGACGGAAATGCTGATAACCAATTCAATCCGCTCTTTATCTGTGCATCTCCCGGCTTAGGCAAGACACATCTGCTTCAGGCTATCGGGCAGAGATCGGTCGAGCATAATCTCAGGCCGCTTTATACTTCCTGCTCATCTTTGATATCGGAATGCATCCGCTCCTTCTCCAACGGCACGACCGATATGGTCAAGGAAAAATATGCATCTGCCGATGTGCTCATGGTGGATGATATCCACGACCTTGCCGGCAAAGAAGCAACACAGGATATTTTCTTCAGCATCTTCAACTCCGCCAGAGAAGCCGGACATCAGATCGTAGTGACATCCGACAGAACTCCGGCCGATATGGACCGCATTGCAGACCGACTCAAGAGCCGCTTCGAATGGGGTCTGATCACCGATATCCAGGCGCCGGAATATGAGACCAGATTGGCAATCATCAAGACCCGTGTCCATGGAAGGCAGGTCGATCTCTCTGACGAGATGATTTCTGCCATTGCCGAGGCACCGTGCACCAGCATCCGCGAACTGGAAGGCAGACTCAACAAAGTTATTGCTTATGCGACATTGCTGAAAGAACCGATCACGATGGACATCATAAAGAAAGCTTTACGCGGACAGAATCATGTTCCATCCTGTGACAGCAGTTCTGACATCGATGGTCTCATCAAAGATATTGCTTCTTCGTTTGGGGTGACCCCCGAAAAGATACTTGGTTCCGACAGAGACCAGAAGACTGCTCTTGCCAGACAGGTCGCGATGTATGTTCTGAAACAGCGAGGCCTGTCTCTTGCTGCAGCAGGGCAGGCTGTCGGCAACCGCAATGCTTCGACCGTTTCCCACGCTGTAAATAAGGTTGAACAACTCATCGTGACCGACAGCGAGTTGCTCGATATCGTATCGAAACTCTGTCCCGGTCTTTCAAAGTAGACCTTTTTGGTCGACCATATGCCTACTCAAGTGTAATTTACGCCTGTCTTTATGCTATAATTCTATAGTTGATTAATTAGCTTTATTGCAATCGTTTTATTCGTGAGGAGTTGTGCGTTATGGATGAAGAAACCTCGAAAGTGAATCAGCCAGAAGAATATTCTGCATCTGATATCCAAGTCTTAGAGGGTCTGGAAGCTGTCCGAAAACGACCGGGCATGTATATCGGTTCTACAGACCGACGCGGCCTCCATCATTTGGTATATGAGATCGTCTATAACAGTGTAGACGAGGCCATGAGCGGTTCCTGCGACAAGATCATCGTCACGATCCATAAAGATGAATCTATTTCTGTGGAAGATAATGGCCGAGGTATCCCTGTCGATATCCATCCGACGACTCACAAATCTGCTCTCGAGACCATCATGACAGTTCTGCATGCCGGCGGTAAGTTCGGCGGCAAAGCATATCAGGTCTCCGGCGGTCTCCACGGTGTCGGCGCCTCTGTCGTAAATGCACTTTCCGCCCACACTGAAGTCGAAGTCAAACGAAACGGCCACATCTATAAACAGACCTACAGCCGCGGCCACGTAACAAGCGATTTGCAGATCATCGGCGACTGTGAAGGAACCGGCACGACCGTAACATTCCTTCCTGATAATCAGATCTTCACCGAGACCGTCTTCGAACTCGACACCCTTACCGAAAGGATCCGTGAGATCGCTTACCTTAACCGCGGACTCGAGATCGAGCTCAACGATGAACGTGTAGATTCATATATGTCCTATTTCTTCGAGGGTGGTATCGCCGGGTTCGTCCGCCGTCTCAACCGCAACAGGACTGCGATACACCCGCATCCCATCTCGCTGATGCGTCAGACCGATAAGTATTCCGTGGAAGTTGCTTTCCAATATACGGAGAATTACACCGATAATACTTTTTCCTTCGCCAACTGCGTCAACACCCAGGACGGCGGTACTCATCTGACCGGTTTCCGAACCGCTCTCACCCGCTGTCTCAACGATTATGCCCGTCGCAACGGCATCCTCAAGGACAATGATAACAACCTTACCGGTGATGACGTCCGCGAAGGCATCACCGCCATCGTTTCAGTAAAACTCTCCGAACCTCAGTTCGAAGGTCAGACCAAAGGCAAGCTCGGCAATATCGAGATGAAGACTTTTGTTGATCAGTCAGTCAACGATGAACTGGCTCTTTATCTGGAAGAACATCCCGACGATGCCAAGAAGATCCTTGAAAAATGCGTACTGTCAGCTAAGGCTCGTGACGCCGCCAGACATGCCCGTGAACTTGTAACCCGAAAGGGTTCTCTTGAGACCGGCACGCTTCCCGGCAAATTGGCTGACTGCTCTGAAAAAGATCCTTCACAGTGTGAACTCTTCCTTGTCGAGGGTGACTCCGCAGGCGGTTCCGCAAAACAGGGACGCAACCGACGCACCCAGGCCATCCTGCCGCTCCGTGGTAAGATTCTGAACGTTGAAAAGGCATCACCCGACAGGATGTTCGCTCATGAAGAAATCAGGGCTCTTATCACCGCTCTGGGGGCCGGCATCGATGAAGACTTCGATGTCACCAAGCTCCGCTATCATCAGCTGGTCCTTATGACCGATGCTGATGTCGATGGTGCTCATATCAGGACCCTGCTTTTGACCTTCTTCTTCCGACACATGCCGCAGCTCATCAGCGAAGGCCACCTGTTTATCGCTCAGCCTCCGCTATACAAGATCAAATCTGCCAAAGAAGAGCACTGGGTCTATTCAGATGCAGAGAAAGACGAGATCGCTGCCAAATACCGTGCATCCAATAAGAAATACGATGTCCAGCGATATAAGGGTCTTGGTGAAATGAGTGCAGAACAGCTTTGGGAGACCACCATGAACCCGGAGACCCGCACCATGCTGCAGGTCGAGATCGAAGATGCTCAGAAAGCAGACGAGATCTTCAGTATGCTCATGGGCGACAATGTCGAACCGCGTCGTAATTACATCCAGACCTATGCTACTCAGGTAAAGAACCTGGATATCTAATAATCCACTTACAGAATAAACTGAAAGACCGTTACGATGGTAACGGTCTTTTTTTTTGGTTTATAACACTTTACTCAGGAAGCTCTTGAGTCGCTCGCTCTTCGGATGGTCGAAGAGCTCGTTAGGAGTGTTTTCTTCAACAATCTTGCCTTCGTCCATAAAGATGACGCGGTCTCCGACTTCGCGGGCAAAACCCATCTCATGGGTGACCACCACCATAGTCATGCCCTCACGGGCGAGAGACTTCATTACATCCAAAACTTCACCGACCATTTCAGGGTCGAGCGCGGAAGTCGGTTCGTCAAAGAGCATGACTTCAGGCTCCATGCAGAGGGCTCGGACGATAGCAATTCGTTGTTTCTGGCCACCAGAGAGCTGGCTCGGATAAGCATCTGCTCGCTCCTGCAGACCCACTCTCTTCAAAAGGTGTTGAGCTTTTTGTTCAGCTTCTTCAGGCGTCTTATGCAGAAGCTTCATGGGAGCTAGGGTCATATTCTTTAAGACGGTCATGTTAGGGAAGAGATTAAAATGCTGGAAGACCATTCCCATCTTCTGACGATGAAGATTGATATTCACTTTAGGGTCAGTAATGTCTACACCATCCAAGGTGATCGTACCGCCTGTTGGCATCTCCAAAAGGTTCAGACAACGAAGAAAGGTGGATTTACCAGAACCGGAAGGTCCGATGACCACGACGACTTCTCCTCTTTTGATTGTTGTCGAGATGCCGTCCAACGCTTTAATGGAGGGGGAGAAATGCTTCTCTAAATCTTTAACTTCGATCAATACATTATCAGTGGGCATCTCTGCGTAACCTCTTTTCGAGTTTTCCGACCAGCCATGTGAAGAACATGACTATGATCAGATAGATCAGAGCAACGCTGATCAGCGGGAAGAATGCAATATATGTGTTGCCACGAACGATATCTCCGGCTTTAGTGATATCCATAATAGCAACGTAACCGGAAACAGACGTTTCTTTAAGCAATGCGATAAATTCGTTCGCCAGCGCCGGAAGTACGGCTTTGATGACTTGAGGGATGATGATGTACCGCATGGTCTGGACATAATTGAAACCAAGCGAACGTCCTGCCTCGAACTGACCATTGTCGATGGCCATGATACCGCCGCGGATGATCTCAGCGACATAGGCGCCGGAGTTGATACCAAAGGTGATACAAGCCACGATGACGCCATTACGGGTCGAGGCCATGATGATGAAATACATTATGAGGAGCTGGACCACGACAGGGGTACCACGGATCACTGTCAGATAGATATTGGCAATGGTATTAGCAATCTTGAGCAGGGTCCTGCCCAGACTGGGACGCATGGAAGAGATATTCTTATCATGGCTCGACCTGATTGCTGCCACGACAATACCAATCGTAAGGCCCAACAGCAGAGCAAACACTGTGATGATCAGCGTATTTCCCAGGCCCTTTGTAAAGAACCTCCATCGATTATCTTCAATGAACGTTCTGTAGAACTGGCTAGCGTATTTGTTATATAAATCTATAAGTGTCTGCATCATCTCAATGCACCTAATAAAAACGGGTAACACCTTTTAAGTGTTACCCGCATATACTATCACGTTTTGGCGACTAAGAGTTAGTCGTGGATATATTTTTTGACGATTTTGTCGACGGTGCCGTCGTTGATGAACTTGTCGAGAGCCTTGTTGACCTTATCGAGAAGTTCGGTATTGCCCTTGGCGATAGCGATGGCATAGGATTCTTCGACGTATTCAGCATCAAGGATCTTAAGACCAGCGTTGGACTCAACATATTTCTTGGCGGGTTCGTTATCGATGATGACGCAGTCAACTTTGTTAGCGATAAGAGCCTGAACGGCATCGTTACCAGTCTTGTAGGCCAATACATTATCTTCACCGAAATCATCAGTGCAATAGATGTGGCCAGTGGTATCCTGCTGGACGCCTACTTTGAAATCGCCGACATGGTCATAGAGCCAGTCGCAGTCAACGACTTTGCTGCCGTCTTTGACGATGATGACCTGCTTGGCGGTGGCATATTCCTTGGAGAAATTAACTTCCTTCAATCGGGCTTCAGTGATGGACATGCCGGCCATACCGATGTCGTATTTGCCGGTCTGGACACCAGCGACGATGGAGCCGAATTCGGTGTCGACAATGGTGAGTTTCATGTTGAGTTCATCAGCAATCTTAGCAGCAAGTTCTGCATCGATACCGACGATATTGCCGCCCTCGTAGAATTCATACGGAGGGAAGGCTGCATTGGTGGCCATGACCAATTCTTCCTTCTTACCACAGCCGGTAGCAACCATGGCGAGGACTGCGATCATGGAAAATACGACTAAAAGTGCTTTTTTCATGTTGTTTCCTCTTCTCTAGAATAAAAAATATAGAGTCCTCACGGGCTCTTTATTTTTCTTGTGTGTGGTTTATGTTAACACACGCCTATTACGATTGCAACGCACAGAAATGCTGTTTTATGCGGGAAGATACAAGCCTTTATCCAAGATAAATGCCTCGACAGCCTCGGGGACTAAATCACTGATGGGGCGTCCTTCCTGTACGCGTTTGCGGATCTCAGATGAACTGACATCGATGATCGGCTGATCCAAAAGGATGACACGTTTACTGAACCCGGGGATGAGAGCGTCAAGTTCTTTCTTTTCCGGAATGGCATAACCAGTCCTGGGAATAGCTACTAGCTTGCAAAGCTTCAATATCTCTTCCGGATCTCTCCAATATGGAAAGCTGATGAGGTTGTCCCAGCCGAGGATAAAGTACAACTGGTCATTCTTCTTCATGCCCTGTCTAATCTCTCGGATAGTGTCGATGGTATACGTGAGTCCCTTACGGCGGATTTCGATACTGGAAACCGTCATTCCGGTCTTGCCTTTGATAGCTAATGACACCATCTTCTTTCTCTTCGATGCCGCCGTTACTGGTTTCATGATCTTGAAATACGGAGTGCCGGCCGGCATGAAGATGATCTCATCGACTTTGAGTTCTTTCTGAACGTACTCGGCAATCGTCAAATGGCCGTTATGGATGGGGTCAAAAGTACCTCCGAGGATTGCTTTTACCACTCCCATTCGAAATCTCCCACGCGGACCTTGTCGCCTGGCACGACACCTGCCCTGGTCAGCTGTTTAGTCATTCGAGGACGTGTCATGACAGAAATAATTTGTCGTTTGACTTCAGGATTAGTAATATCAGAACCGTAGATCATCCTTTCAAGGAAAGGATATCTGACGACATAGACATCGCCATCTTTTTCGATAATCGGTTCAGTATTCTTTTCGACTACATGTAATACCGGCAGTTCCTCTTCATCTTGTGGCTCTTCGGCAAGACTCTCCTGTACTAAGGAAAGTGTTTTGCTCATTAGCTCCGGAACTCCTTCACCGGTGAGTGCTGAAATGAAAGCTACATGCTCATATCCAGCCTCTTTGAAGGAGGCTTCAATATCAGTCATGCGTTCACGGACTTCTTCGATATCGATCTTATTGACTGCGATGATCTGGCGCTTCTGAAGAAGAGTGTTGTCATACATGTACAGTTCGTTATTTACATCAATCATGCTCTTCAAAGGGTCTTCCGAATTACCATCAATCAAATGGATCAAGACACGGGTACGCACAATGTGCCTTAAGAATTCAAAACCGAGTCCTTTTCCTACATGTGCATCTTTGATGAGACCAGGAATCTCAGCCATGATGAAACTCTTATTATTGGTATCTACTACTCCTAACATAGGTTCAAGAGTGGTAAACGGATAGTTAGCAATCTTAGGATGTGCTGCAGATGAAGCTGTGAGTAATGATGATTTACCGGCGTTAGGATAACCAATGATACCTACATCGGCGATCGTCCTCATCTCCATATCTACATAAACTTCTTCACCTTCTTCTCCCATCTGGGCAAGTCTGGGACTCTGATTCGTTGATGAAGAAAAATGCGGATTACCAAGACCTCCGTTGCCACCGTGAGCAACAATCACCTGCTGTTTATGGGTCTTGATATCGCAGATATGCTCATCTTCAGATTCAGGAAGTTGATATTTTATTACCGTTCCAAGAGGAACTTTCAGTGTTAAGTCTTGTCCGTTCTTACCAACTTTTCTTCCGCTGGATCCATGTGAACCGCTTTGAGCTTTGAAATAACGTCTGTGCAGGAAGTAATTCAGATTATTTAAACTTGAATCACCTTCTATGATCACATTTCCGCCTTTTCCTCCATCGCCACCATCAGGACCTCCTAATGGTACGAATTTTTCTCTGCGGAAACTTACAGATCCATTACCGCCATTACCGGCAATCACACATATCGAAACTTTGTCTAACATCGTATTTATCGTCTTATAAAAAATAGATTGAAAGATTAATGAATTCTTCTTTAAATCAATAACAATAATATCATAATATTTTGATAACTCATTTTATGTGTTAATATTTTTATTTATGTAAATTCGATAATTCAAAAGCAAAGCTAAAAGTTATCAAAAAGAAGTGAGTTATCGAAAGAAAGAGTTTGAAAATGATAAAGATACCTGAAGATTTAGACCTCTCAAGATTCGAAAGCTTAGTGTGGATAATCGCAATGCTCCGAAGCGATGAAGGATGCCCCTGGGATAAGAAACAGACTCATGAATCATTGAAACAGAATCTTCTTGAAGAGACATATGAAGTCATGGAAGCACTGGATTCAAAAGATCCGAAAGAAGTGAACACTGAATTAGGAGACCTTCTGATGCAGATAGTACTCCATGCTCAGCTAGGAAAAGAAGACGGTGAATATGATATCGCATCAGTCATCAAAGGTATCAACAATAAACTCATATCAAGACATGTACATGTCTTCGGTGATGAGAAAGTCAGCGATGAGATTGAAGTCTTAAAGCTTTGGGAAAAACAGAAGAAAAAAGAGAGACACGGAAAAGGAAGTATGCTGGAAGGCGCACCTAAATCCATGCCGGCACTTGCTTACAGTCAGGCTATCCAGGACCGTGCTGCCAGAGTCGGATTCGACTGGAAAGATGCCGACGGAGTCCTTGAGAAGGTCAATGAAGAACTAAGAGAAGTAAAAGAAGCCAAGAATCAGGAAGAAAAAGAAGAAGAGATTGGTGATCTTTTATTTGCTATCTGTAATTATGCTAGACACTGTGAAATTGACCTGGAAGAAGCCCTCAGAAAGGCTAATTCCAAATTCTACAGGAGATTTACGGCAATGGAGTCCAAGTGCCAGGATAAAGGAAAAAATCTCGCAGATATGAGTTTTGATGAGATGAATGCTCTTTGGGATGAGGTCAAAAAAGAGGGCAACAACTAGTTGCGTGTAATGGAAGAATATCTGTATTAGAATGGTCTCAGAGGTGATAAAGATATGAAGACTCAGGATGTTTTGAAAGACTTAAGAACAAAGACCGGAATGTCCCAGGACGATCTTGCTGAAAAGGTCTTCGTGACTCGGCAGGCCGTATCCCGTTGGGAGAACGGAGAAACAGTACCTAATACTGAAACCTTGAAACTCTTGTCGAAGATATACAACGTTTCGATCAATACTCTTTTAGGTTCACCAAGACAACTGCAGTGTCAATGCTGCGGCATGCCATTGGACGATTCCATAATCGGCAAAGATAGCGAAGGTTTTCCGAATGAAGACTACTGTCAGTGGTGCTATGCCGATGGTACTTATACCTACAGCGATATGGATAATCTCATCGATGTCTGTGTCACTCATATGGTTGGGGAGAACTTTACCGAGGAGCAGGCGCGTTCCTATATGAAGCAGATGCTTCCCACGCTGAACTACTGGAAGAATCAGAAGGAACTCGGCGATGATGGGAAATTCGAAGCATTCAAGAAACAGCTTATCGACGAGATAAATGCTCTCCACATCGAGGGAATGCCGAAAGTAGAACAGCTGAATGCGCTCGTCGGAAAGTTTGTCAATCTTGAGTACCCACTCCCCAGCGGCGAAAAAGCAAAGTTCTTGAATGATGGCACTACCTATCTGGGCAATCAGCTGGAAGCAGGAAACGGGCGTTGTTTTGGAGTCCTTGCCAACAAGGACATCATCCTTATAAGTACCTACGGAAAAGATGGAACAGATCCGGAGATGATCCTTTTTAAGAAGAGATAAACGTATTTTTGATAACTTTTGAAAGTTTTTGAAAAGTCTTTTGATAAAAAAGCCGAGTCATTTCGTAAATGGCTCGGCTTAATAACAATCTAAGAGTTGTTTTACTTAGTGCCAAAGATCCTGTCGCCGGCATCGCCCAGACCAGGAACGATATAACCGATGTCGTTCAGTTTCTCGTCGACGTGGGCGCAGTAGATGTCCACATCGGGATGCGCAGCTGAAAGCTTTTCGATACCTTCGGGTGCAGCGATGATGCACATGAACTTAATCTTTTTGCCGCCGTGTTGTTTGATCAAGGTGATTGCGTCGACAGCAGAGCCGCCTGTAGCCAGCATCGGATCGAGGACGATGATCAATCGGTGGTCGATATTGACTGGAAGCTTGCAATAGTATTCATGAGGCTCCAGTGTTTCCTCGTCTCGGTAAAGACCGATGTGACCGACACGGGCAGCAGGAATAAGCTCAAGGATACCGTCGACCATACCGATACCAGCACGGAGGATGGGAACTAAAGCAAGATTCTCGCCCTGGAGGCGATGAGCGTGTGCGATGCCCATAGGAGTTGTGACGTCAACCGGCTCCAGCGGCAGGTCTCGAGTGGCTTCGAAAGTCATCAGCATCGTGATCTCACCGACCAGCTCCCTGAACTGTTTATCGGTGGTCCGGACATCTCTCAGGATCGAGAGCTTGTGCTGGATCAGCGGATGATTATAGATCGTTACATTTTCTCTGTAAGCCATTTTCTTAACCTTCGATCGTCTTTATTGGAAATCTGCATCCGGAGAAGATTTTGAGCCCGAGAGGACCTTGTTGGTGATGACGCCGAGGATTAAGGCGCAGGCAACATTGGTGATGGTGATTGCGATATTGGCACCGATCGCGAAGGAGATGGACAGACCGCCGATACCACAGACCAGGATCACGGAGATGACGAAGATATTCCTGTTGGAATCAAGATCGACCTTCTGGATCATCTTGAGACCGGAGACTGCGATGAAGCCATACAGTGCTATACAGATACCACCCATGACACAAGTCGGGATGGAATTGAAGAAAGCTACGAAAGGAGCGAAGAAAGACAGGATGATAGCGCCGACAGAGGCAAAAATGATGGTCCAAACAGCAGCGTTGCGTGTAAGAGCGACAGTGGCGATGGATTCGCCGTAAGTGGTGTTGGGACAGCCGCCGAAGAAAGCGCCCACCATGGAACCGATACCGTCGCCAAGGAGGGTGTTGTGGAGACCGGGATCTTTAAGAAGATCCTTTTCGATGATGGAGGACAGGTTCTTATGATCAGCCAGATGTTCAGCGAAGACAACGAAGCCGACAGGGACATAAGCCATGATGATGGTGCCGATATAGCCGATATTGAAGTCGGCAAAACCGCCCAGGGCTCGGACAAAGACGAACAGACCTGCGGTATCGGAGATAAAGGTCGAACTAGAGATTCCGCCGTCCCAGAGAGCTGTGATGACAGAGAAGTCGATCATCTTGATGCTGTCGATATCGGCGATGTAACCGATGATAGTGAAGACGAGTGCGACGGCATAACCAGCGAGGATACCGATGACAAATGGGATAAGTTTGGCATTCTTCTTGCCGTATGTCGTACAGAGCATGGCCACGAATAATGCGACCAGACCGCAAAGGATTGCAATATAGATATTGGGACCGGTAGTCAAGCTGCCGACAGCGCCTCCTGAAAGTTGGAGACCGATGGTGGCAACAGTGGGACCGATGACGGTTGCAGGCATGATCTTATCGATCCAGCCTGTACCGGATCTCTTGACGATGATGGAAAGAACAACATAGACCAGACCGGCGAAGATGGCGCCGAGGATGAGGCCGATATAACCGACAGCTACTGTGGTAGCACCGGCAAAGGCCGCGACCATTGATGGGATGAAAGCGAAAGATGAACCCAAAAATACAGGGCTCTTTCTGCGAGTGAACAGGATATATGTCAAAGTACCGCAGCCAGCACCGAAGAGTGCGGGCGCGATGCCCATTGCATCTGCGCCGGTGAGACCAGCGTTAGTACTGACGCTGACAGGAACGACGAGCGTTGCTGCCATGATGGCCAGGAGCTGCTGGATGGCACAGATGATCGTTTTGCCGATACCAATCTGTCTAGGAGTGGTATCGATGTTGTAGACCATTTTCATTGTGACTCTCTCCTATCTAAAAAATATCAAAAAAAAACTGGCTGAATATCCATTCAAACCAGTTTTTGACTAAAGATAATAACCCTTTGATTTTTAAGGGGCCTGTTCAATCTTGCTATTACTAACATCGCGGAAATTTTACGCTATACAAGACCCCCAATGCAAATAAAAATGAGCTCAAAGTGTGCCTAAAAAGAGGAAAAAATTACTCATTTATGATGTGGATCTGGCATGGTTTCATGGCGGCGAGTGCACGCAGATGGCTTTCCGGAGTTACGCCGGCACAGCATTTGGCATCTACATATACCGGGACTTCTGGGAGAGCGTTCTTGGCCAGCATAGCATTGGAGATTACACAGATGTCTGTGCAAAGACCGATGACAGTGATGGAGTTGATCGGTTCCTCATCATTGAGTGCTATGAGCCTGCGTACCAGTTCAAGACTGCCGAAAGAGGGTTTGTCGATGATTTCGCCGGCATACTTTTTTAGAGAGTCATGGATCTGCCAGCCGTCAGTGCCGTCGATGCAGTGAGGGACGGGCAAATTATGGCCTTCCTGGGTGTCCATATAATTCTCGTGATGGGTGTCACGCGTGAAGATGACTTTTCCATTGAAAGTCTTAACTTTTTCGATTACCGCAGGCAATATAGCGACAGCCTCTTTGGAACCAAGGGCGCCGTCGATAAAATCGTTCTGCATGTCAGTTACGATCAAAATGTCTATCATTGTTGTTCCTCCTTAACAGGGTCTCTCATCACGAGTCTGGTCCTGGTGATCGAGATGACCTCATCGATTCCCAGCAGTTTTACGATCTGTTCTGGTCTGCCGGAACCGGAATTATCGCACTGAAGCGACGTCTTTATTTCTACTATACCATCTGATGATGATAGCAATGCCAGATCATAGATCTTTTCCCTGATATCATATACTTTTACGACACCTTTTTTCGTCTGCTCCCAGTCGATGTGATCGGCAGCCAATATCTCTTTGATCGTATCTTCAAGTTGGGCTGCATCTGACGCTTCTGCTTTGATGATGTAATCGGCCTGGTAGACCATAGCTGGCATGGGCGGAAGCTCAGAGGGAACGATAGCGGTCTGAATGATACTGAGCCCTTGTGGCAATTCGCGGTTTACCATCTGTGTAAATGCTGCAGCAGAGAGTGCGTCGGATGTCAGATAGATGTCGAGAAGCTCTCCTGTACTGAGTATCCCCAGCGCCAGAGGAGATGCAAATACCATCTTGGGATGAGGATTGAAGCCCTCGCTGTAAGCAAGGGGGACACGTGCACGTCTCAAGATACGATGCCAGGCGCGCATCATATCCAGGTGTCCGATATATTTCAGCTCTTCGCTACGGCTGTACTTGATCCGCATCCTTATCATTGGTGGGTTCCTGATCTTTGATGATCTTGACTTCTTCTATCTTGAGGCCTTTCATGACAGAAATGACCATCTTTATGTTACCGTAGCGGATCATCTGACCCTGCTTTGGGAAGTGGCCTAATTGGTCGAGGATGAAGCCTGCTAAGGTATCGTAATCCCCTTCGGGGAGTTCTATATCCAGTTCTTCATTTATCTCATCGATGCGCATACCGGCATCGCACTGGAACGTGTTGGCGCCGATCTGTTCGACGTCTTTTTCAACAACGAAGTATTCTTCTCCCAGTGGACCAAGGATCTCTTCGACAAGATCGTTGATTGTAACTATACCGGCCATGGCACCATACTCATCAACGACGACGACCAGACGAGCGGATTTTCCGCTTCTGATCTCATTGAAGAGATCGCCGACGTTCTTGTTTTCGGGGACGAATGTGGCGGGGCGCATGACAGCCGTAATGGGAGATTCGTGTTTGATTTTGCCCTTTGCGATGCCCATGAGGACATCTTTGACGCTTACGATACCCTTGATGTCATCTAACGTATCGTGATAGACAGGGAATCTTGAAAGCGGATACTTTGCATAAACTGCCAGGAAGTCTTTGACGGAGTGATCGTCAGGGATACCGATGACTTCCAGACGGGGAACCAATACATCTGTTACTGGTCTCTCGCTGAATTCGAAGACGTTGTTGAGGATCTCTGCTTCGTCTTCTTCCACTGTACCGTCACGGGAGCCGACAGAGATGAGGCCCTGGATATCTTCCGGCTGTACGAGGTTCTGGGCATCGGTGTCCGCGCCGAATATTTTGCAGATGCCTTTGACGATCCATCGGATGACGAACACGATGGGAGAAAGTATGACGGTGAAAAAGGAGACGAGAGGGGCAAAGGCAACCGATACCTTTTCTTTATAGGTGGTTGCGATCGTTTTAGGTGCAGTTTCGGCAAATACTAGGAGCAGGAATGTCATGACGCCGGTGGCGATGGCGACACCGCTGTTGCCGAACCAGTATGTAGCAAGCGAGGTCGCGAGAGCGGCCGCGGCAGTATTCACAAGGTTGTTTCCGAGCAGGATGGTCGAAAGGAAACGTTCGGGCTTTGCTTTGATCTTAGCGACTCTTTTTGCGCCTTTTACTTTGTTCTCGAGCATATTCTCGACACGGTATTGTTCGAGAGATGTAAACGCAGTTTCAGAGGAAGAGAAGAACGCCGAGAATAAGATGCAGATAATAAGAAGGACCACCTGAATGGTCACGGGCGACATATAGTTAATAAAACCTCACAGATGACCACGCAGTATTCTTTCAATCGACAGATACAATCATGTGGTCTTAGCATTGATACTATCATCACTGTGCCTGCAGCGTCAATTTGGCTAGGCATGAACAGAAACAAAAAGACCTGCTGCAGAGCCTTTGCAGCAGGTCTTTGAAAACGCTCAAAGAGATGATTATTCAGTGGTGTAGTTGTCGAAGTAGCCCTGGATGAAAATGACAGGAGTGCCCTTGTCGCCGCTGCCGCTGGTAAGATCGCAGAGCGAACCGATGAGGTCGGTGAGCTGCCTGGGGGTCGTACCTTCGCTGGCCATGTTGCCTACCAGGTTGCTGTCCTTGGTCTTGATGCTGGACTTGATGGCTTCCTTCAGCTCTTCGCCCTTAAGGTCTTTGTAATCGTTATCAGCAAGATACTTGAGTTTCAGTTCGTTGGGGGTGCCGCGGAGACCGGAGGTGTAAGCCGGGGAGACGACCGGATCGGCCAGTTCCCAGATCTTGCCGACGGGATCTTTAAAGGCACCGTCGCCGTAGACCATGACTTCGATCTTCTTGCCGGTCTTGGCAAGTAGTCGGCTCTGGATGTCTTCGACGAGACCCTGGCAGTCTCTGGGGAAGAGTTTAACGGTGTCTTCGGTGGCCTTGTTGGAGCCAAGGAGCCCGTATTTTTCGTTATAACCGCCGCCGTTGACGGAGTAGGTGAGGATGTCGTCGAGGCCAAGGACGATCTTAGCGCCGGCGGCACGGAGGACATCTTTAGTGTGCTGGCGGGTATGGATATCGCAGTTGATGACCTGATCAGTATATTTGAGGATGGTCTGAGGCTGGAAAGCGAAGATGATCTCGCATTCAGCACCGCTCTCTTTGATGAGAGAGGCATAGTAATCGACATAATCGATGCCGGTGAACTGATGCTTATACACACCGAAGATCTCTCGATACTTTTCAAGAGTCAGGACATCGGTATAAGGGTTGAGTCCGGAAGCGTAGAGCTTTTCCAGGTCTACGATGGAGTTGCCTACTTCATCGGAAGGATAGCTGAACATGAGCACGATCTTGTCGGCACCCTTTGCGATACCGCGCAGACAGATGGCAAAACGGTTTCGGGACAGGATGGGGAAGATGACGCCGACAGCGCCGGCATGAGTCTTGTTTCGGACGTCTTTGGCAATGTCATCGACGGAAGCATAGTTGCCCTGGGAACGGGCGACGATGGATTCTGTGACAGCCACGATATCTCTGTCATGGAAAGTCAGCTTGCCGTATTCGGCTGCTTCAAGGATGCTGGTCGTAACGATCTCAGCAAGGTCATCACCTTGGCGGATGACCGGACAACGGACACCATAGGAAGCGGTGCCAATCATTCTCTTTGTCATAATTCTCTCTCCTCGCGTGCTACGACTCTTACGTAACACGTAACGAATAATTTTAACTACTTGATCGATACTGTGTAAATAAGAAACAGACGGCAATCAATCGGCAACTTTTCCCATTAGTTCCTATAATACAGTCTGTTCGGCGGAAGCCTCAGAGATTCCGAGAGGAGTCATATATCTCTCCTGATTCCTTTTCCTGACGAAGAAGAATATCATCCGAATCACGATCACTACGTCGAAGATTGCCAACAAGACTGCGGAAAAAACGAAGAACTCATACGTTTCATTAATCCCTGACAAGGAAAAATCATATAAAGCATGGAGCAGATACGGGACGAGCAGCGCTATAACGTGATAACGCTTTTTGCCGGTATATACATACTTGCCGAAGAAGTATCCCATGATAAAACCGTATACGCCATGACCAAGAGTGACGCCTCGGATAGTCGCTTCTATCGGACTCATAGAAAAGGCGTAAAAGATGGATTCGATGATTCCAAAACCGAGTCCCACAATGGTCATCAGCGCTGTGACGTCATACCAGGAATAAGCGTAAGTATTCTTTTTCAGAGTCCTCCTGAAAAAGTAGTATTTCCAGAATTCCTCTGTCAGCGCAAAAACGACAAAGGCCTTGAAGATGTCCCAGGGTATCGCGTTATCGTGAAGAGGCCTGATCTGTGAGCCGATAACGTTCAGGATCAGAGCTGAAAGAATGACTCCTATAACTGAAAGGAATCCTCCGAAAAGAGCTTTCTTACAGCAGTTAGCATAATCGGGTTGATCTTTGCGGGCTTTTTTCAGCAAAAGATAAACGATGATGGACGGGACCAGACAGGCTATGAATGCGACTATTATTTCCATTTCTCACCACTAAGCAACAGAAATGATCTTTTTATAATTATCTGGATCGGTATCGCCTTCAGTATTGATAAGCATGATGACCGAATCGGCCCCCAGTTCCAGTTGTTGGCGGATGTGGACATATCGCAGATCTTCGAGTACGACCTTCAGGAGACCTGCACATACTGCCCCGGACTCGCCCGAAATTATCACAGGATCGTTTCCCTGTGGATGCGCAAGTGTCCTCATACCTTCAATTGTTATGTCATCTGAACATGAGATGCTGAAACGTGCAAGAGTGGTCAGGATGTCCCAGGCGGTACTGCAGACTTCCCCGCAGTTGAGGCCTGCCATGATGGTCTTGGCATTACCGGTAGCGGGATGAGCTTCGTCATCACCGGTCATAAATGATTCGAAGAAACAGGCCGCTGCATCCGGTTCGACCAGGGAGATAATGGGTAGTTTTTCAAAAGCGGACTGAGCTGCTGCTGCGATCGCACCGGCCATAGAGCCCACGCCAGCCTGAAGGAAGATGTGCGTAGGTGCGTCTATTCCTGATTGATGCATTTGATCCACGCTCTCATAAAACAGGGTCGTATATCCCTGCATGATCCATGTCGGTATCTCTTCGTAATCCTTCCAGGCCGTGTCCTGAATGAGGTGATAACCCATGTCGCTGGCAAGCCGTGCTGTCATACGCACACAGTCATCATAGGACAGATTGGTGATCTCTACATCAGCACAGCCGGCGTCCCGAATAGCCTGAGCTCTGACTGGTTTGGAACCTTTCGGCATGTATACGTGTGCTCTGCATCCAAAAACCTTGGCAGCCCAGGAGACTCCTTTCCCATGATTGCCGTCAGTGGTAGTGATGAATTCCATCCGTGAGATCTTATCGGAATGGCTCATGATATCGTTGAGAGTAGCAGTACCGGGATCGAGCTCCAGTTCGCGGCAGATGATCCTGAACATGGCGTAGGTTCCGCCGAGGCCTTTGAACGAATTCAGTCCGAATCTCTTCGATTCGTCTTTAACAAGGATCTGTTTTACGCCCAGTTTTCTCGCAAGATCATCTAATGAGACGAGCGGCGTCGGCTGATAACCGGGGATCATTTCATGAAGCTTTCTTACCAGGGCTGTTTCTTCAAACGAATAGACCTGAGAAAACCCAGTTGGAAAATTGATGTTTGGAACCAAACGGATCATTGCGGCTATCTCACTCTGGGCAGACTCCAGCGGTATTTAGCAGCCAGGAGCCTGAGGATGAATATGACAGACACGCCGATTATTCCGGCGATGTCTATAGGAATGATCTTGATCAAAAGCACGAAACAGACAGCTCCAATCAGGGAGGACGAAGCATAAAAATGTCTTACGAAGATATAAGGTACTTCGCCCGCCATAACATCACGTAAAACACCGCCGCCAACACCAGTCACGACACCTACGAAGATCATCAGGAAGTAATTGTCGCCGTGCCCTGCCGTGATAGCGGCTCCGATGCCGACGATAGTGAAGACTCCGAGTCCAAGAGAATCCATGATACGTAGGGACCAGGTGTTGAAAGGTGTTTCCTGCTGAAGCCTGCGTCTGATAACAGGGATGAAGACCAGTATCGCCA
>JAEEGH010004707.1_pt1 | contig 34805 bp, 28 predicted proteins | sample 9134181 | NCBI WGS metagenome assembly JAEEGH01 (sample SAMN16246544, study PRJNA631951) | gut metagenome | biome: gut microbiome; feature: rumen; material: DP-attached | host: Bos | place: Iran: Karaj | collected 2018-10
TTATACGATGACATGGAAGCACGATAACCTGACCTATACGGCTGGTGTGAACTGGCAGTTGTCGGACAATCATTCACTGGGTGTTCGTGCTGATCTGACGCACCAGATGAACGGCAAGAATCAGGTAATTTACGACGAGGACGTGTTCGAGAATAATGCCCTTATCGACCACCTCTACTCCCACCAGACCAGCAAGGAGACGAAGCCGCTGGGATGGCTTACCAACACCTATTATAATGGTAAGGTTGGCAAACTGGGTATCGACTTCAACTTCGATTTCATGAGGAATGGAACGGATACCGACCGCGAGAACGTGGAGCAAAGCCGTGTGGCTGACGATTTTGTCGTCAGCAAATCCGGCACCAGGAGCCGTCTCAATGCCACGAAGCTGGTGCTGTCGTACCCCGTTTGGAAGGGCGAGCTGGAGGCTGGTACTGAGATGACCTTCGTGAATCGTAACAATACCTACTGGATTGACAAGGCTCTGATAGCCAATACCGATGCAGATATCACAGAGAACAATATCGCTGCCTTTGCAGAGTATAGCTGTGACTTTAAGAAGTATGGTAATGCCTCTGTGGGTCTGCGATACGAGCATACACTCCTGGATTATGATGATGCCATCAATAAAGACGAAAGGCTGCATCGCTCGATGGACGAGTGGTTCCCTACGGCATCGTATTCTGTAGCTTTGGGTAAGGTACAGACGGCCTTGTCTTATAGTATGAAGACCTATCGCCCCAGCTTCTTCGCTATGAACGATGCCGTGACCTATATCAGCCGCTATATGTATCAGGCCGGAAACTCCCACCTGCTCAACGAGCGCGTACGCGACCTGACGCTGAACATATCGTATAAGTGGCTCACGCTGACAGCCTCGTACGAGCATCTGACAAATCCCATTACCCAGTGGAACTTCCTTACTGAGACAGATGCCATGCTTTGCAAGCACATCAACCTCGACAAGCCCATCAACACGTTGAGTGCCTATCTGGCTGTAACACCTCGTGTAGGCATCTGGTCGCTCAATGCCACAGCTGGTATCGACAAGCAGGATCTGTTTCTTGATGTTGAGGGCCCCAAGGGTGTTTATCGTGTTTATTACGACAAACCTCGCTACACGCTTAATGCCTATAACACCTTTACGCTGAAGCACGGCTGGAGGTTCGATGTGAACCTGATGTACCATTCGAGCGGATGTTCGTACGTGTTCTACGACAATACCTATAATCTGCGTTTGGGCCTGGTGGCACAGAAGAGTCTGCTCAAGGATAACTCGCTTACCCTGCGTGCTGCAGTACTCGACTGCTTACAGCGCAATCGAATGAACGAGTACTCGGATTGTGGCTACAATCAGATTCAGCAGAACAACCGCTTCTCAACCCACAAGCTGATGCTATCGCTCATCTATAGATTCAACGCCACTCGCAGCAAGTATAAAGGCACTGGCGCTGGTAAGGAAGCTCAGGCCAGAATGGGGTCATAAATTGAATTCGTAACATACCATTTCGTCACAGAATCGTGCAGATTATCCCAGAATTTTGGCGATAATCGCAACTATCAGTACCTTTGCAGCGTCAAACTTAAAAAATGAAGATAAAAATGAATATCAGATTAGAAAAAACAGAAGATTATCACGAGGTAGAAAACCTGACTCGTGAGGCATTCTGGAACGTTTATCGCCCAGGATGCACAGAGCACTATGTGCTCAATCAGTATAGAACGAACCCCGACTTCATCCCTGAGTTGGATTTTGTGATGGAGGAGAATGGTAAGATTATCGGTCATGTGATGTTCTCGAAAGCCGAGATTATTCTTGACGATGGAACATCCCTACCCTCTTGGACTTTTGGTCCCATCAGCATTCATCCTGACTACAAACGTAAGGGATATGGTCTGAAATTGCTGCAATATGCATTGGAAAAGGCCAAAGAGATGGGCATTGGCCTGATTCAGATGGAAGGAAATATTGAGTTCTACAAACATGCAGGATTCGATTTGGCCAGCAAACTGAAGATTCACTATCATGCTGAGCCTAGAGAGGCCGAGGTACCGTATTTCCTTGCACAAGAACTGATTCCTGGTTATTGGGGCAATCGCGAGGGAACCTATTGCCCACCCAAGGGCTACTTCGTGGCAGACGAGAATCCAGTGGCTTTCGAGGTCTACGAGGCAACATTTCCGAAGAAAGAAAAAGCATTTCAAGAGGGACAATTACCACAGTTTTGCCAAAGTTGTGGCATGCCCTTGACACGTATCGAGGACTGTGGTACTAATGCTGATGGCAGCACGAGCTTCGATTACTGCCAATATTGTTATAAGGATGGCAAGTTCCTGCAGGACTGTACGATGGACGAGATGATTGAGCATTGTTCACAGTTCGTTGACGAAGTCAACAAGAATATGCCCCAACCGATGACTAAGGAGGAATACAAGCTGATGATGCAAGGCTTCTTCCCGATGCTGAAACGTTGGAAGAAATAATATGGAAACAGAAAGGATACTATTGCGCCCTTGGCAGGATAGTGATGCTGAGGTGCTGTTTAGATACGCCAGCGACCCCGATGTAGGGCCTCGTGCCGGATGGCCACCACATAAGTCTGTGGAAGAAAGTCTGGAGATTATTAGAACTGTCTTCAACGCAGAAGGGATGTGGGCGGTAATATGGAAAGAGACGGATGAGCCCATTGGTTGTGTGGGCTACCTCCCAGCATCCGCATCGAACCTGAAGATTGCCGAAGATCAGGCAGAGGTAGGCTATTGGATTGCTCGCCCGTTTTGGGGCAAAGGCATCTGTACAGAAGCACTTCAGCTGGTCATCGACTATTCTTTTAATGAAAAGGGGTTCACAATGCTTTGGGGTGACTACTTTCCTTCAAACCCAGCTTCAGGCCGTGTGATGGAGAAATGCGGATTCGTGGATACGGGCGAGGAGACACTCTGCCCCAATTTAGAAGTCGGCTCAGACCGTCCTGTAAAAGTAATGAAGTTATGCCGAGTCGCGACAGAGTAAGACCAAAGGTCAAACTATAAAAAGAAGATATGATTGTTATGAAAAAGTGGATAAAGATTACACTATTGAGCGTGCTGGGACTGATCATTGTCGCAGGAGTGTTAACGTGGATAGAGTTTGGTTCCATCATTCAAGGAGCCCTTTCAGCCGAGAAACTTGACGATGGCATGTACTACATGGAATACAAGGGCGACGACGGATTTAAGGAGTTGATGAAGCGAGGTGGTAGCAAGGACATCAACGATTTGGCTAATTACACTACAGAATTCCTGTCAAAGGGATATTTCAAGACTGCCAAGATTGACTGCCCAGTCATGCCGGTAGGCTGTTCTACACTGACCGTCAGAACTCCTGAGGGAGGCGCGATGATGGCTCGCAACTTCGATTATCCATACGGCACAGCTATGATTATGCATGTCACACCCGATGAAGGCTACGAATCCATCACAACATTCTCCACCGATTTCTATGGCTTTGGAGAGGGTTACAAGCCCGAGGGATTCAAGAACCAATATATGGCGTTGGCAGGATTGTTCCTGGCTCTTGACGGTATCAACGAGAAGGGCTTTGCCATTGCCGTACTTGATGCAGGCGACAAAGTGGTGACCAATCAGAATACTTCAAAACCCGACCTCGCCACCACCTCGGCTACGCAATACCTGCTGAAGAACGCTGCCAACATTAACGAGGCACTGGAGTTGCTTCGTGGCATCGACATGAACTCCGACCCAGGCTCGGCCTATCATTATTCGATGGCCGATGCATCGGGCAGAAGCGTTGCGGTGGAATATGTGGATAATAGGATGGTTGTCACGGAGTCGCCTTTCGTTACGAACCACTATCTCTGCACGGAAAAGTTCCAAGCGGGACTTCATGAGAGTGATCATCGTCATGAGAAGCTCATGGAACAATATGACAAGGCTGGCGGTATAATGAACGAGAAGGAATTGACAGATGCTATCGTTTCTGTCACCCAGCTTCCAGAGAAAGGTGCCATCGTCGGCGGCACCCTCTGGACGATGGTCATGGACTTGACACATCCTTCCGTCACATATTACTCCCGCAGGCATTTCGACAAGCCATTCCGTTTTGAGCTTAAAAGATAAAACACATGAAACTAAACAGAGCAACAATTGAAAATTATGAGTCCATCATCGCATTCTATGATGATGTGACGGACAGAACGCCGGAGATGGAATTATATGCCCGATGGCAGAAGGGCAAGCATCCCACTCATGACGGCATCAGAGCCTATATCGAGGAGGGAAGTATGTACCTATATAAAGAGAATGATGCTATCGTTGGTGCGATGGCTGTCACCATGTATCAGGGCGAGGACTATCATGCCATCGAGTGGTCGCAGCAAGTTCAGGATAATGAGGCAGCTGTCATTCATATCCTTGCGGTGAGTCCTGATGCTCAAGGCAAGGGCATCGGTTCTGAGATGATTCGTGAGGCCATCCGTCTTGCTCGGACAAATGGCATGAAAGCCGTACGTCTCGATGCACTCGCCTCTAACACACCTGCCCATAAGATATACAAGGCATTAGGCTTTGAATACCGCGGACAGCAGCATCTCTATGCCGAGAATACTGGCTGGACAGATTTTTATTTCTTTGAATATAAAGAACCACACAATTCATGAAAGAAATAACTGTTATATGAAACACGAGATTATTGAATTGCACGATGTGCAGATTATTGGCATGGCCAAGAAGATTGCCTTTAACGAGGCGAAAGAAGAATGCCCTAAGTTCTGGGGTGAGTATGTGGAAAAGATTATTAAGCCGGTGGTGTTTGAAAAGAATGCGCCAAACGATTTTCAAAAAGCAGCTTTCGCCAATGGCGTAGGTGAGTTCGGACTCTGCACTTGCGACATTCCCAACCACAATTGTGCTACCTGTTGGGAAGCGAACTTTGGGGCTTGCTGTAAAAACACCTTTACTTATGTCATTGGTGGCATATATAAAGGTGGTGACATTCCTGAGGGTATGCAGCTCTTCCCTATTCAAAGCGGGAAGTGGCTGAAGATACATTTCGAGGGAGGCATGAAAGCCTTTCAGGAGCAGTACACGAAGTTCCATAAGGAGTGGTTGCCTGCTCATCCTGAATACAAATGGGCGCCGAATTCCTGCTGCATGGAGTGGTATCAGGGTACAGATATCGAGTCGCCAGACTACCAATGTGGCGTTATGATGCCGTTGGAATAGTGTTAAATCCATGTTAAAATCATCTTTTCTCTTGACTTGTCCCTTAGGTCATGCATTAATTTTGTACTCGCTTAGCAAAACATCGCGCGATTATGAGTAAAACGAAATTAAAAATCGGAGAGTTTTCAAAGATGATGCAGGTCACAGTAAAGACCTTGCGTCACTATGAGCAGAAGGGACTCTTGTTGCCTGACGAGGTGGACGAGTGGACGGGATACCGCTATTACAGCATTGACCAGATGCAGAAGCTGCAGGATATCCGCGACCTGCAACGACTCGGGTTCTCGCTGGAGGAGATTAAGGATTTGTATGAATACGATTCGCACACACCCAGCATCCGACAGTTGACTGAGAAGATCAAGGAAACAGAAGCACAGCTAAGGCAACTTATAGCCCGCAGGAACCAACTGCTCGATTGGAGAGACTCTCGCAAAGAAATGAAGACAATGGAAAAATTCAGTATTCAATCATTGCCCGAGATTATCGTGGCAAGTCATCGTGAAGTCATTCCCAATTACGAAGCCCTTGGACCTCTGTGTTACGAAAAGATCGGTCCTGAGATGCAGCGTTTAGGTTGCAAGTGTCCGCCTCCTGGTTATTGCTTCACCATAAACCACAATAAGGAGTATACGCCAACGAACATCGACATCGAGTATTGTGAACAGGTGGAGGAGATGGGCACCGATAGTGCTATCATCCAGTTCAAACGTCTGCCAGCCATACCAAAAGCATTTTGCATGAAGCATGTTGGCCCTTACGAACGTTTTTACGATTCGTTCATTGAGGCATTTCGTTATATGGAGGAACAAGGTTATAAGATTGCCGGTCAACCCCGTACCAGTTACATCGACGGTGCTTGGAACCAGGACGATCCTGAGAAATGGCTCTCTGTCATTCAAATACCAATTGAATAATCAATCATTGTCTGCCTCACTCAGTTGGGGCAGACATTAAATAATCTTATGATGGAAACAGAAAGAATACTATTGCGCCCTTGGCAGGATAGCGATGCCGAGACGCTGTTTAAATACGCCAGCGACCCTGAAGTAGGGCCTCGTGCTGGATGGCCACCACATAAGTCTGTGGAGGAGAGTCTAGAGATTATCCGAACAGTCTTCAACACAGAAGGGATGTGGGCGGTAATATGGAAAGAGTCAGGAGAGGCCATTGGTTGTGTGGGCTACCTCCCGTCATCTTCATCGAACCTGAAGATTACTGAAGATCAAGCGGAGGTGGGTTATTGGATAGCCCGTCCGTTTTGGGGCAAAGGCATTTGTACGGAAGCACTTCAAATGGTCATCGACTATTGTTTCAATGAAAAGGGTTTCACAATGCTTTGGGGTGACTACTTTCCTTCAAACCCTGCGTCTGGTCGCGTGATGGAGAAATGCGGATTCGTTGATACGGGCGAGGAGACACTCTGCCCCAATTTGGAAGTCGGCTCAGACCGTCCAGTAAAAGTAATGAAATTATGCCCATAACCGAAGATAGACTATTACAAACCCGCCGTGAAAGGAGTCCGAAACAGAATCCTAAGCGGTAAAATGAAGTAAAAAGAAATGAATATACTGATTATATCTGGTAGCCCACGAAAGAAGGGCCACCCAGCATCCGACAGTTGACGGGGCACCTGATGGCAAGCATGGTCAGGTCGTCGTTTGGTGCAGCACCGTTGCGGTGCGACTCTACGGTCTGTCGTAGGGTGTCAATGACGTGTTTGGCGCTCTCGGATTTCATTTCTTTCAGCATCTGTTGCAGGCGGTCGTCCCCATACTGCTCCTGTGCCAAGTTTTCAGCCTCGTTCAGTCCGTCAGTATAGATGAAGAACAGTTTGCCACTGATACTGTTCAGTTCCTCACCTTCAAATTCAAGTTCAGGCCACAGGCCGATGGGTGCGTTCGACTGTACCTCGATGAACTCGCCGTCAAGCAGTGGCGGATTATGTCCAGCGTTGCAGTAATAGAGATGTCCGGTAGTGAGGTCGACTTCGCCAATGAACATCGTAACAAACATGCCGTTATCGTTGTTCTCCGACAGCTCATTATTCAGGCGGGTGGCAATATCGCAGGGCTTACGCTGCTGCTTGGCCAAAGCACGGAAGAGGCGGATGGCCTGTGCCATGAAAAGCGAGGCGGGAACACCTTTGCCGCTGACGTCGCCCAAGCAGAAGTAGAGCTGGTTGTCGATGATTTCAAAGTCGTAGAGGTCGCCACCCACTTCCTTGGCAGGGGTCATCAGTCCATAGAGGTCGAGGTCGCTACGCTGTGGGAAGGTATGTGGCACCATCGACATCTGAATGTCGCGGGCAATGCGTAGTTCGCTCTCGATGCGCTCCTTGGCGGTTGTAGTCTCCTCGAGTTTGTCATAAGCATCCTCCAGCTGGTGGTAGGCATGTTGCAGTCGGCGAGCAGACAGTTGACGTCTATAGAGATAGAAGCTGAGGAAGGCGATGACGAGCAGGGCAATGGCTCCTGCTGCGCCAATCATAACATGGTGGGTGTGCTCCTTCTGCTCTTGGGCCTGCATCTTCGACTGGTATTCGCTCAGTTGCAGATTCTTGTTGTGGGCTTCCAGACTGTCGTTCTCCAACTGCATGGTGGCGTTGGCCAGTTCTGCGTCGCGATTCTTCAGTGTGAGCATCAGGGCCTCTTCCTCCAGCTGTTTGTGCGCGAGTTCGTCGGCAGCCATGTCGAGCCGCATCTGCTGGTTGTGCAGCTTCAACTTCTTGGCTTCGAGTTCCACACGCCCCAGGTCCAGAGCTGCCGTCATCTCCATCAGCAAGTGGTTGTTGCGTTTGTTATTAAGGGAGTCGCGCAATCTCAAATATTTCAGATGTTCAAGATATGCCATTTTGTAATCGCCCATGCGTTTATAGATAAGGTGGCGCAGGCCAAGCTGGTAGAGCGGTGACGTCTGCTTGTTGAGTTCCAGTGCCTCTTCAAACTGATGGTCATTGAGTTTACGCCATACCGCAAGGATACGCCCGTTGGAGTCGTCGCGTCCGTAGGCCTTCTTGGCTTTCTCGCGCTCACCCCAGACATAGTCGAACTCTTTCTTATATTCTTCAGCATTCTTGGCGTGATAATAAACAGTATCCACCTTACTCAGACAGATGACCGACCATGCGTTCAGCCGGTGCCTCGCGCTGATATTAGGTTCCTTCAAAGCCTGTTCGGCATCGTGGCAGGCCTGCTGGCAGTTTCTGTTGGTCAGGCTGATTCTGGCCAGCTCAATCCACGAGGCTGCCGCACTCTCGTTGGGGAAGTTCTCGTGCAGATAGCTGATAGCTTTCTTGAAGTTCTGAGCGCCCTCCTGGTAGTCGCCCATCATGCTCTGAATGGTGCCCATGACGTGGGTGCCAGTATAGATACCGTACTTGTGGTCGTTGGTAAGGGCATATTGTTGCATGTCCTTGGCAGTAAGTTGTCCTCTGTTGCGCTGCTGGTGGTTGGCGAAAAAGAGTGCCTGATTGGCCCAGGCTTTGTAGAAGGTACGCTCGTCGCCAGCCTTCTCAGCCGCCTCCTTCAGCCGGTCGGTAACGTCGATGAAAGCCGCCTCGTCATTCTTGTCGTAGAGCTGGTACATCTGTTTCTGCAACTGTTCGATGTCATCGGCAGCTGCTGATTGTGCCCACGTCGGAATCATACCCGACATAAGTATCAGAATAAGAAGGATAAGCTTTTTCATAAGCTGATGTTTTAGATTATTCTGCGGCAAATATACAGACATTTTCTTAAAAATCAAAACAATAAGTACAAAAACTTTTCTTCTTACAGAAAACGAATGCAACTCGTCACGCGGAATGCTCCCCAAAAATGGGGAGATGGCTTCCGCCGGACGGGCTATTCGTCACTTTTTTATGCAGAATATCCCAAAAATTTGGTAATCCCCGTAACAATATGTAACTTTGCTGCGTCAAACAGAAAAATGTTTTAGGTGACATCAAAAACACCAATGCCTTGAACGAGACATTCGAGTTAGGACAACAATTATAAAACAATGAAACAGGAAATCAATCCCAAGGAGACCAGTAGGGCTATCGCCTTCGAGCTGTGGACGAAGTCGCCCATGCCGATGGTGACGCTCACGAAGACGTTTGACGTGACGCGGTTGCGTAAGATGAGTCGGAAGCGGGGCTTTAAGTTCAACATGCTGCTCTGCTGGTGTATCGGTAAGGCAGCATCACAGATTGACGAGTTCTATATGCTGCCCCAGGACGGGAAGCTGTACAAATATGACCGCATGGCCATCAACGTGATAGCAGAAAACGTCAAGGGTGGACTGAGCTTCTGCGACGTGGCCGTCACCGACGATTTGGAGGCGTTTAATGCCAATTACATGCATCTGACAGAGACTATCAGCCAGACCTGCCAGGACATCTTGGACGATGAAGCCATCATCGTCGGCACATCGGCAGTTACGGGCACAGAGCTTGACAGCATCACTAACCAGTATAACGGCATCTTCAACAATCCCTTCTTGGCCTGGGGCCGCTATCGTAAGGGTTGGCTGAAGACCACACTGCCCATCTCCTTCCAGTTCCATCACGCCCAGATGGACGGCAAGCACGCCGCCCGATTCTTGGAAGAACTACAAAGGATCATCAATACGATATAAATAACTGATTATTTCGCTTTTTTCTTCTTTTCTGCTTCTTCGGGAAGGACTGTGACGCGACGATTGGTGGGGTCGCTAATCACATCGTGGACGATGGTGGTGACCTGCGTCTTCAGCTCGGAAATGAACTGCTGGGCATCGTACTTCTGTGCCTCGATGTCGCGTAGCTTCTTCTCCCAGATACCTGTGAGTTCGCAACTCTTCAAGAGGTCTTCGCGGATGAGGTCGATGAGTTCGATACCTGTAGGTGTAGCCACCAGACGCTTACGCTCCTTGCGGATGTAACGGCGCTTGAAGAGCGTCTCGATGATGGCGGCACGCGTAGAAGGACGACCAATGCCATTCTCCTTCATGGCACGGCGCAGTTCCTCGTCCTCCACCAGTTTACCGGCCGTCTCCATCGCACGCAACAGGGTGGCTTCGGTATAATAAGGTGGGGGCGTGGTCATCTTCTCCGTCAGCGTGGGCTGGTGAGGACCGCTCTCGCCCTTCTCGAAAGCAGGAAGGGTGCGCTCTTCCTCGTCGGGCTTCTTCTCGTCCTCTTCGTCCTGGGTATCTTTGGCATAAACGGCACGCCAGCCTGGGTCGAGGATGGTGCGGCCAGTGACTTTGAACTCGATGGCGTCGCTGGAATCGACGCCCACAGTGTCAGACCGAACCTCACCCAGTACCGTGGTCTGGGCGTATTTGCAGTCAGGATAGAAGGCAGCAATGAAGCGACGGGCCACGAGGTCGAAGACTTTGCGCTGCATGTCGGTAAGTGCCGAGGGAATCATACCTGTGGGGATGATGGCGTGGTGGTCGGTGACTTTCGACGAGTCGAAGACCTTCTTCGACTTCGGCAGGGGTTTGCCACCCAATGGACGCACGAGGTCGGCATAGGGTGCCGTGCCAGCATGCTTCACCTGGAACAGGCCGTTCATGGTCTGCGGGCACTTGGCATAGACGTCATCGGGCAGGAAGGTGGTATCGACACGCGGATAGGTGGTCAACTTCTGTTCGTAGAGCTGCTGGATGATGTTCAGCGTGGTCTCTGCGGAGAATCCGAACTTCTTGTTGCAGTCTACCTGCAGCGAGGTCAGGTCATAGAGTGAGGGTGGCGTTTCCTTGCCGTTCTTCTTCTCGACCTGCGTGATGGTAAACGGCTTGCCCTCGATGGTTTTGAAAGCCTGCTCACCCTCTTCCTTGGAGGTGAACCTGCCCTTGGTAGCGGTAAATGTGGTATCGCGATAGACGGTAGCGAGTACCCAGTAAGGCTCTGGCTTGAAGTTGTCAATCTCCTTCTGTCGATTGACAATCAGGGCGAGGGTAGGGGTCTGTACACGACCAATGCTCAACACCTGACGGTTCTGCCCGTACTTGATGGTATAAAGGCGTGTGCAGTTGATGCCTAACAGCCAGTCACCAACGGCACGGCTGAGGCCGGCCATATAGAGCGACTGATAGTTCGACTGGTCTTTCAGCGTGGCAAAGCCCTCGCGGATGGCTTCGTCAGTCATGCTGGAAATCCACAGACGCTGAACGGGACACGTGGCACCCGCCTTCTGCATCACCCAGCGCTGGATGAGTTCACCCTCCTGACCAGCGTCACCACAGTTGATGATGCCGTCAGCGGCCTGCATCAGTCGTTCGATGACGGCAAACTGTTTCTTGATGCCTTCGTCGTCCTTCAGGCGAATGCCGAAGCGTGGGGGAATCATCGGTAAGGCCGTCAGACTCCACGCCTTCCACATGGGCGTATAGTCCTCTGGCATCTTCAACTCGCACAGGTGACCGAACGTCCACGTCACCTGGTAGCCGTTACCTTCCATATATCCGTCGCGGCTGGCTGTTGCCCCGATAATACGGGCAATATCCTTGGCCACACTGGGTTTCTCTGCAATACAAACTATCATACGAGGTGCAAAGGTACGAAAAAAAGTTGATAGTTAATGGTTGAGAGTTGAGATTTTTTCGTAACTTTGCAATCGCAATGATTGATAGAGCGACTGTAGACAAGATTATGGACGCCGTGAACATCGTGGATGTCGTAGGCGAGTTTGTTAACCTCCGCAAGTCGGGTGTTAACTACAAGGGTCTGTGTCCGTTCCACGACGACAAGACCCCATCGTTCATGGTGTCGCCAGCCCGTCAGATATGTAAGTGTTTCTCGTGTGGCGAGGGTGGTAATGCCGTAAACTTCCTGATGAAACACGAGCAGATAACCTATCCGGAGGCCCTGCGTTGGTTGGCGAAGAAATACAATATCGAGATTCAGGAACGTGAGCTCAGCGACGACGAGAAACGTGAACAGAGTGAGCGCGAGTCGATGTTTGTGGTCAACGAGTGGGCGTGCCAGTACTTTCATAACATCTTGAAGAACGATGTCGATGGTATGGCTATCGGCAAACAGTACTTCCGCAGTCGTGGCATCCGTGACGACATCATCGAACGTTTCCAGTTGGGCTTTGCCCTCAACAAGCGAGACGCCCTGGCCAACGAGGCTAAGCGCAAAGGATTCAAGGAAGAGTTCCTGATAAAAACAGGTTTGTGTTATTCTAAGGAATCAAGGAATCAAGGAAATGATACAGATGATAATAGTCCTAAATTCCCAGATTCCTTAGACAAAAAAAACGCCTTAGTCGACCGCTTTGCGGGTCGTGCCATCTTCCCGTGGCTGAACGTCAGTGGCAAGGTGGTGGCCTTTGGTGGACGTAAACTGGATGCTGCCACAAAGGGCGTGCAACAGAAATATGTCAACTCGCCCGACTCTGAAATCTATCATAAGGAACGTGAGCTCTATGGCATCTATCAGGCGAAGAAGGCTATCGTCAAGGAAGACTGCGTGTATATGGTGGAGGGCTATACCGACGTCATCGCCATGCACCAGTGTGGTTTGGAGAATGTCGTAGCGAACAGTGGTACGGCATTGAGCAACTATCAGATACGTCTGTTGCACCGCTTCACGCCCAACATCGTACTGCTCTACGACGGTGATGAGGCAGGTATCCATGCCGCCATGCGTGGTACGGACATGTTGTTGCAGGAGGGTATGAATGTGAAGGTGTTGCTGTTGCCCGATGGCGATGACCCCGACTCGTTTGCCCGCAAGCATACCGCCCAGGAGTTCAAGGAGTATATCCAACAGCACCAGACGGACTTCATCCAGTTTAAGACCGACCTGTTGCTGAAGAATGTCACTGACCCCATCAAGCGTGCGGAGGCCATCAATAACATCGTGCGTTCGGTGAGCGTCATCCCTGACCCCATCGTGCGTGCTACCTATATCACGGAGTGCTCGCGCCGTTTGGAGGTTAACGAGCGCACGCTGATTACCCAGACCAACAAGTTCATTGCTGGCGACAGGGAGGAACAACGCAAGATGGAGGAGCGCGAGCAACAGCGTCAGCCTCAGTCTGCTGCTGCCATCGATAATTTCGGTCTGCACACTCAGCAGGAACAGGCCTCTGAGGTGGAGCGTCTCATCATTCAGAACGTCATCCGTCATGGTGAGGAGGTTATCTTCGAGGGCTTGGAGACGGACGATGGCGGTACGGTGAACCTGAATGTGGCACAGTATGTGGACTACGACCTGTCGAGCGATGGACTGACGTTCGGTAACGCGTTGTATAACACCATCCTGCAGGAAGCTGTGGCACACTCCGCAGAGCCTGGTTTCAAGGCCTTGAACTACTTCATGCAACACCCTGACCCTGCCATCAGTCAGTTGGCCACCACGCTGGGTATCGACAACCACCAGCTGAGCAAGAGTTTCGAGATGAAGAATAGCGAGGCCTCGTTGCGCCAGCGTGTACAACACCTGATTCTCGACTTCCGTCTGGACATCGTCAACGGACACCTGAAGGACTTGCAGCAGAAGCTGAAGGCGATGGGTACCAACATGACGGAGCTGAAGATGCTGATGGAAGATTACAAGGAAACGCAGGAGTTGCGTAACGCACTGGCTAAGGAACGTGGGTCGGACGTCATAGTTTGACGCTTCGCTAATTGATAATTGAAAAATGATAATTGAAGGGTGGAAGGACTGTTATATATCATAGGTGTTGCGCTGGCATGGATAGTGATAGCAGTAGCCATCATTCATGTCATCATGGACAACCGGCAGCCCGCCAAGACGATGGCATGGGCGCTGGTTATCTTCTTCATACCTGTAGTAGGCATCATCTTCTACCTCTTCTTCGGCATCAACCACCGCAGGGAGCGACTGGTCAGCCAGCGTTCGCTCGACCAACTCACCAAGCGTTCTATGCTGAACTTCGTGGAACAGGAGGACTTCCGTGTGCCTGAGCGTCAGCGCCAGTTGGTGGACTTGTTTGTCAACCAGAGCATGGCCTTGCCGTTCAAGGACAATAAGATAGACATCATTACCGACGGGTATGCTTTCTTCCCTGAACTGTTGAAGGACATCGCTGCGGCACAACACCATATCCACCTGGAGCTTTATATCATTGAGGACGATGCCTTAGGACGTATGGTGGCTGAAGCCTTGATGGACAAGGCCCGTCAGGGTGTGGAGGTGCGTCTGATATACGATGATGTGGGCTGTTGGAAGGTCAGCCATCGCTTCTTTGAGCGTCTGCGCGACGCAGGTGTGGAGGTGGCACCGTTCCTGCCTGTCCGTTTCCCGTCGTTCACGTCGAAGGCCAACTACCGTGACCACCGAAAGATCATCGTCATCGACGGCAGGGTAGGGTATGTAGGCGGTATGAATGTCGCCCTGCGCTATGTGAAGGGAACGGGTACGCAACCTTGGCGCGACACCATGTGGCGACTGACGGGTGGCGTGGTCTATGCCTTACAACGGGCGTTCCTCGTGGACTGGTACTTCGTGGACCGCACGCTGATCACGGACCGCAAATACTATCCGGCTATTAATCATGATGAACAGCCTGTCGTCAACAACTGTGTGGTACAGGTGGTGACCAGTGGACCTACGGAGCACTATCCGGAAATCATGCAGGGTTTTGTGCGTACCATCCTGGCTGCGCGTCGCTACGTCTATATCGAGACGCCTTACTTCCTGCCCAACGAACCCGTGCTCTTTGCCCTGAAAACGGCAGCAGTAGGTGGTGTGGATGTGCGTATCATATGTCCGTTGCACCCCGAGGCATTCTTCACCGATTGGGCCTCACGCTCCTATCTGCGCGAGTTGCACGATGCGGGTGCCAAAATCTATCTCTACCAGGCAGGATTCTTGCATGCCAAAACAATGGTTACTGACGATGCTTTGTCGACGTGTGGCTCCACGAACCTCGACATTCGTTCCTTTGAGAACAACTTCGAGGTCAACGCCTTTGTCTATGATGAGGGTACGGCGCTGAGAATGAAGAAAATATTCTTGGATGACCAGAAGCAGAGTGTGGAAATGAGTGAACTGCCTCGACGCACCCATCCCCACTTTGGGGCCCGTCTGCTGGAGTCGCTCACCCGACTGGTGTCGCCACTATTATAAATCGTGGTTTATCTGAACAATGAGAAGTTCACGCTGCCATACGAGCGGTGCTCCACGAAGTGTGGATGCTGAGAGAAGTCGTAGTCTTTGCCATGTTCAAAGACGAAGATGCCGTCAGGCTTCAGCAGTTGCTTCTCGAAGATAAGGTCTGGAATCTGGGGCAATTCCTTCAGTGCATAGGGTGGGTCGGCAAAGATGAAGTCATACTGTTGCTTGCAGCTCTTCAGAAAGCGGAAGACATCGCCACGGATGGGAATGATGCCCTCACCACCCAGTTTCTTGACGCATTCCTGAATGAAGCGGTGGTGGTCGCGGTCCAGTTCTACGCTGACCACCTGGCTACAGCCACGCGACAACAGTTCCAGCGAGATGCTACCCGTACCCGAGAAGAGGTCGAGGGCCTGAGCACCCTCAAAGTCCACATACTGCACCAGCACGTTGAAGATGTTCTCCTTGGCAAAGTCCGTCGTAGGACGTGCCTTGAAGGTACGTGGTATGTCGAAGTGACGTCCCTTATATTTCCCTGTAATGATTCTCATCGTCCTTTGATATATAAGGTCATCAAGTCATACGGCATGCCCTTAATCTGACTGACGGGAGCACGGTTGAACTCTCCTGACGGATTGATATAGAAGACGCGCTTCACAAAACGCTGGGCCTCTTCCAACAGCTGGTCACGCTCGGGGATGTCACCAACGAGGTGCAACTCGTCGTGCTCTGCCTCCATCGACAGCTGCTTCCATACGGCCAACAGGTAGTACAACGCATCGTTGGGATTGTTGACGGTAAAGCTGTTACAGAACTTAAAACGATTCTGTGCAAAGCTGAACACCTCCATCTGTCTATCGTGGAAGTAGCCGAAGAGCTTATGGTGCTGCCCTGTATAGCTACGCTGGTGCAGATGGCGCCAGACAGGAGCAACGGCAGCCGTATAGCGTACGTCGCTGAAGTTGTCTTCGATAACGGTACGCAGGTCTTTCTGCACGGAGAACAGCACGACGGCATTCAGGTCGGGCAATACGGTATGCATCACCTGTTGCTGTTCCTGACCAGTGAAGGCATGTCGATAGAGTGTCTCTGCGTCTGCCTCATCAAACTCATTGGCAGGCACCATCAAGGTGGGGGTGTCGACCATTACGAGGACACGTTCAAAACTGTCCTCCAGCAAGGGCAGCGTACGCAGTGCCTCACGCAGATTGGCAGCCATCGAGATACTGCTGTTCAGCGCATAGTCTTCGAATTCTACATCGCTACCGTCGGCCACAGAGAACGAGAGGCGTCCTCTGCTGATGCGTATTACAAGTCGTTTCAGTCTGTTCTCCATCATTGCAGTATGCTCAGCACGCACAGCACGGCCAACGCCAGTGCCACGAGTGCCAGCAGGATATTTGTTTTGTGAATACTTGTCATTTCGCCTGCAAAATTAAGAAATAATTCTTAATTATCCATTGTCGAAGTCCGTTTTCTTTCTTATAATAATAATTTTTACTAGAAAAAAGGCTTCACATGATTCCTACAGGGATTGCTATGACAGTTCATCTGCTTCTTGCTATAGTCGGCTGTTGACTGATGGTGTACTTGACACGTAGGCGCACAAAGGGTTTGACCTGGTCGTGCAGATTCATATAGGTCTTGTTATGTCCACTTTGGCGGAGACGTCCGTAGAAGGGAACGGCAGCACCTACTCCGAGGTTGATGGAGAGCTCGCGGCTGGTCTGGATATTGGTGAAGATGCCGAAGCGTTCGGTCACCTGGCTAATCTCCATCTTCTCCGGATAATCTGTAACCTTGGGACGAAGATATATCTTGTCACTCTCCATCTCCATACCGAAGGAGAGACGCAAGGGGCGAGAGACCTGGTAGTTGAGGTAGTTGTTGACCTCCATGCAGCTGATGCTCCAATGGTTGTTGAACTGGTGGGTGTAGATGAACATTGGATAGAGCGGCCAGGATACGGAGGTACCAACCAAACAGATTAAGCCCAGTCCTAAGAAGGTCTTCTGGTTGCGCGTGATGCTGAAGATACCGCCAATCATGCTGGAAGCATCTTCGAAACCATACTGCGAGAAGTTTGCGGTACCCATCGCCATCAAGGTAAAAGGTTTGCCCAGCCAACGCGTATTGTAGTTGGCCATGAGGCTGCTGCCATAGTGGTGGTGCTCGCGAGGCACGTCAAACAACAGGGCACCGTAGGTATCGCTGGCATTCAACTCCTTGTTGCTATAGCGATAGAAGGGTGATACGGAGAGGGAGAACTGTTGGTTGCCGAGAACCTTGAGACTGGCTCGCACACGAGCAGCAACGCCGTGCTGCAGGCGTCCTTCTTCCAGCCGTTCACCTTTTTCACTTTTCCAATAATAGTCTGTATTGGTGGCGCCATCGACATCTGCCGTGATGCTGAATTTCTCACGAGGGTCAGCCAGCTGGCCATGGGCAAAGAGCATGCTAGTCAGAAAGAGCAGCGTAACCAAAAGTCTAATTTGTGTCATGGGTTGGTCTATTTTTCTTGTTCGTCTGCAAAGATACGAAATCACCTCGACAACGCCAAGACTTTTTCTCTTTTTGTGTACATATCTATCCATTGACATGCAGAAGATTTTGCTTGAAAACAAGTGTGACACACCCTCATCACAATAATATGGTATATTGCCCTAAACGGCTTATTTTACGGCATCTTGCACAACCAATCCTGCCAACATCATGCCAAAAATAGCGGTGATATGAACGATGCTGCCGTTGCCTTTGTCATCGGGGTCTATGGGCATTTTGTTCTCCAGAAGTTCGTCGCTATAGACGCACTGGAACTTACGCTTTGGAAACTGCTTGTCGCGTTTGAAACGGTTACGAAGGGCACGGGCAAGGGGGTCGCCCGTAACCTTCCAGAATTCAGCGGTCTTGATACGCGTAGGGTCGAGCTTAAGGGCTGCCCCCATGGACGAGAAGAGCTTCGCTTTGGTCTTGCAAGCCAAGAGGATGAGCAGCGCCTTGTCTTTCAGTGAGTCGATGGCGTCAATGATATAGTCGTAGTCCTCTAACCCAAACTGAGAGGCGCTATCTGCGTTGAAGACCTGTTGCAGGGCAGTAATCTCTGCCGATGGATTGATGGTAAGCAGACGCTCTTTGAGTGCGTCAACCTTCACCTGTCCCACAGTTTTCGTGGTCGCCATCAGTTGACGGTTGATGTTGGTGACACTCACACAATCGCTGTCGACAATCGTCAGCTTCCTGATGCCGCTGCGTACCAGACTCTCTGCGCACCAAGAGCCTACACCGCCCACACCGAAGATAATCACACGCTTCTCGGCAATGTGGCTCATGGCCTCGTCGCCTAACAATAGTTCCGCTCTGCGGAATATCTCTTGCTCTATTGCCATCTACATTATTCTACTTCTGCCACAACCTCTATCTCTACCAATGCGCCCTTGGGCAATGTCTTGACGGCGACAGCAGAGCGGGCGGGATAAGGCTCCGTGAAGAATTCTGCATAGACGGCATTCATGTCGGCAAAGTCGTTCATGTCAGCCAGGAATACGGTGGTCTTTACCACGTTGCTCATGCTAAGACCTACTTCCGCAAGGATGGCTTTGATGTTGTTGAGCGATTGACGCGTCTGTTCCTTGATAGCGCCTTCTACAAAACTGCCAGTGGCGGGGTCGATGGGAATCTGCCCAGAGGTATAAACGAGATTGCCTACTTGGATAGCCTGACTATATGGGCCGATGGCAGCGGGTGCCTTTGTTGTACTGATTGTTTTCATAAACCAAATTACTTAATTCGTGTGTCTACTCCTTGGCTGGTGCCTGCTTCAGCTGCTCCAGTGCTCTGCACAGCTGATCGGGACACGAGGTGCTCTTTGCACCACAGCGGATGCCGTTCAGACGAGGTATCACGTCGTCTATATGCTGCCCTCTCACCAGTTGGCTGATGCCTTGCAGGTTGCCATTGCAGCCACCCAGAAAGAATACCTGCTGGATAATATTGTTTTCGTCTGCTGTGACGTCAATCAGTTGCGAGCACGTTCCGTGCGTCTGATACTGTACATGTTTTGTCTTCATATCTCTCCTGTTTAGATAATCTTTGCGGGACAAAGTTACGAAAAATCTGGCAAACACCATCCACTAGTCGAATGAAAAATCTTGTAATGGTAGCAAGTTTCAAGAAAAAGTAGTATCTTTGCACCATCAATGATTGCTGACGAGCTGAAATATCGCATACGGGGTGCTTTCGGCTTTGAGCCGACAAGAGAGCAGCAGGAGGCCATAGATGTCTTCACGACATTCATGGCCAACCGCCATGAGCATGCCGTGATGATTATGCGAGGCTCGGCAGGTACGGGTAAGACGACGCTGGCGGCAGCTATCGTGCGAGCCCTACAGTCGTTGGAACAGCAGTTGGTACTGATGGCACCAACGGGACGTGCCGCCAAGGTGTTCTCGCTGTATGCGGGCAGTGCGGCCTATACCATTCATCGCCGCATCTATCGTCAGAAGTCGCTGGAGGGTGGCTTCGAACTGGGCTATAACAATGCCCACGATACGCTGTTCATCGTTGACGAGGCCTCGATGGTCAGTCTCAATGGCGAGGGACGTAGCCTGTTGGACGACCTGATCAGCTTTGTGTATAATGGTCGCAACTGCCGACTGATGCTCATTGGTGACCAGGCACAGCTGCCACCCGTAGGCGAGGAGGAGAGTCCTGCGCTGATGTCGTCCGTCTTGAGCATCTATGGCCTGCATGTCCACGAGTGTACCCTCAACGAGGTGCTACGACAGAGTCAGGAGAGTGGTATCCTCTATAATGCTACCGAGGTCCGATGGCTGATGTATGAGGGGAGATGTGAACTCCCCAAAGTCCATCTTCAAGGCTTCTCTGACATCCATGTCGTGCCTGGCGACGAGCTCATTGAGACGCTGGCCAGCAGCTATTCGAAGGTAGGCCTCGACGAGACGATGGTGGTGACGCGCTCCAACAAACGTGCCAACATCTTCAACCAAGGCATCCGCAATCAGATACTGGGTCGTGAGGAGGAGTTGACTACTGGCGACCAGCTGATGGTGGTGAAGAATAACTATTTCTGGACCAAACCAGAGTCCCCTGACTCGGAGGGCTCAAGCTTGGAATTCATTGCCAATGGCGACATGTGTGTGGTGCGCAAGGTGCGGAACGTCCACGAGCAGTATGGCTTCCGCTTCGCTGAGGTTACCATGACATTCCCTGACTACGATGACTATGAGTTGACAGCCACCGTCTTGCTCGACACGCTGACTAGCGAGGCGCCCGCCTTGACGCGCGACCAGCAGGAAGAGTTGTATAACAAGGTGTTGGAAGACTATGCCGACATTCCTCGTAAGCCCGACCGCATGAAGGCACTGAAGGAAGACCGCTACTACAATGCCTTGCAGGTGAAGTACGCCTATGCCGCCACCTGTCACAAGGCGCAGGGTGGACAATGGGCACATATCTATGTCGACCAGGGCTATATGACTGACGACATGCTCTCCGTCGATTACCTGCACTGGCTCTATACCGCCTTTACCCGTGCCACCGAGCAACTCTATCTGATTAATTGGCCCAAGACACAAATAATAGAATAACAATTTCTAATCCCTATTATAAGAATATGAATGCAATAATCTCCAAAATCAAAAATCACCAATACAATAGTCGTCAAGCCTACAAAGAAGACACTAAAATGTTTTTGTGTGATATAAAAGAAAAATGCAAAAACAATAACGATGACAGGAAAGATGCCATCAAAGTGTTATTGATAAAACTCTATGACGATTTAGCAAAGAGCATCAGTAATGCTCAGTCAACTACGGGGGCCATTAATGATGATGCCATTGAGGGCATTCTGGCTATTGCGGACACCTGTATTGAAGAGCAAAATGCAAAGCGGAAAAATTCAAAATTGGATATCCAGTTAGAAACAAATCTTTATGAGATTCTAAAGAATCAAGACAATGGAAATCTCAGCGCTGAGGATAACACCAAAGCACGGGTTAATGCCTTCTATAGTCTGTGCACAAAACATCGCAGAATAAAAGAATACGAGGCATTCAAGAAACTGACTCATGACCAATACGACAAAGTGAATCAGGATGAAATATTCCGCATCATGCAGGCCTATTATTTTATACAGGAAACCTCAGAAGACTTTGACCCCAGAAAAGCGCTAAACTATTGGAAGGATAAGATATCCCCTGATTATAAACGCCTTCCTGCGTTCACACAAATCTACACCGAAACCGTTGCCCTACATTGCGAAACAACAAGAGACGAAAAATCTGAAGAGAATATAAAAATGCTCGATGAGTCAATTCAACTCATAGATGCTGCTATAAGAGAGAGGGAATATGCTAAATTCTATTCCACTCGTGGAAGAATCTATAGTTGTAAAGGAGAATATGACACGGGAATAATAGATGTCAGGGCGGCTATCGAAAAAGAAGATTCTTACAGGGAGGACTACGAGTCAAGGCTCAATGAATATCAGGCTTTGATCAGCCGCTTCCAACGCAAGAAAGACGAAAAAGAGTTGAGAGAAGAGGCTACTAAGATCCGAGCTGAGATGGATAAGAACAAAACCGAATATATAAGCATTCTCGGATTCTTCAGTGCTGTTATGGCATTAATTATCGGTTCTATCGACATCATAAAAAGACAAGAAGAAATGATGGATTCGCTCCAACTCCTTATGGGCGTTGCAGCCATGATTATCATTTCGTTTGGAAGTCTGAATATGTTACTAGCGCGTAAAGAGGAAAAGAATACCAACAAATATCCTGACTGGATATTGCTGGTAATCGGAGGAGGTCTGTTTGTCTTGTCTTTCCTAGTAAGATTATTGGATAAAATACTTTGAGAAACATCATTGGATATGAGATACAAACTGATGCTCATAGACTGTGACAGAACACTGTTGACTGATCAAGGAGTTGTCACTGAACGAACAAAAAATGCTATCAGGAATGCTGTACAGAATGGCGTGAAGGTCGTTTTTGCCTCGGGCAGAGCGCTAAGTGGAATAGAAAAAATCATCAAAGTCATTGGGACTGATGACTTATTCGACTACTTCATCTGTTTCAACGGAGGAATGATTGTCTGTTCTAATAATAAACAAGTCGTTAGCGAGAGTATTTTAACCACAGACGATACAATACGAATAGCAAGCAACATCTGTTGTAGTCCAGAGGATTATTATATATTTACTTCCAATAGACTGATTTGCCAAGGAGACAATGAACAGGCGACGATTGAAGCCATGAAAAATGATATGAGTGTGACCCGAGGCAACATCAGTCAATTGAACGACGAAGAAAAGATTTATAAAATGGTGTTTGCAGGTAAGAAAGAAAAACTTGATAAAATAGAACAGATAATACCAGAAACACTTAGAAAGCAATATAACGTTACAAGAAGTGAACCCAATAATCTTGAGTTCATGTATTTGAATGCCTCAAAAGGACATGCACTCATCACATTGACTGATATACTCAACATCCGCATTCAAGAAACTATCTGCTTTGGCGATGCAGAGAATGATATGAGTATGCTCAAAATGGCAGGAACTGGTGTCGCCATGGGTAATGCAAACGAAAAGTTGAAAGCTATAGCGGATAGAATAACAGATAGCAACAATAACGATGGATTGGCAAAAGCCATTGAGGAGCTTGTACTTTCATAGTTTTTTATTTGGCTTTTTGCTATCTTATTTGTAATTTTGCAGCATGGTCTATCTCAACGATGATATCGAACACTTCGACTGGCAGGCGGCATTGCCCCTGCTGTCTGAACAGCGCAGGGAACAGTGCCTGCGTTTCAAGCACGAGCTGGGACGCAAGACGTGTGCTGCTGCCTATCTACTGTTGTGCGAGGCGTTGCGCAAGGAGTATGGCATCGATGAGGCTCCCGTCTTCGAATATGGAGAACACGGCAAGCCCAGCATCATTGGCCATCCCGACATCCACTTCAACCTCAGCCATTGTCGCGAGGCTGCCATCTGTGTGGTCAGCGACAAGCCCGTGGGTGTCGACATCGAGACCATTCGTCCCTATAAGGAGTCGCTGGCTCGCTATGTCATGAACGACGACGAGCTGCAACGCATCAATGGCTCTGCCCTGGAGTTCACCAAGCTATGGACGCAGAAGGAGGCCGTTGTCAAGCTCACCGGTCAAGGTATCACCACCGACCTGAAGTCTGTGCTCACCAGTTTTGCTGGTGAGATCCAGACCGCGGTCACCGACCATTACGTTTACTCAATAACCTATTAATACAATAAGACTATGAATTTAGACGGACGACGCGAAAGCTCGAATGTAGAAGACCGCCGCGGCATGAGTGGTGGCAAGAAGGCTGGCATGGGTGCCGGCATCCTGGGTGTGATTATTGCAATGGCCATTGCCTATTTCTCTGGTGGCGATCCCCTGTCAGCAGGTATGCAGGCTTTCCAGGAGAATGGGGGTTTGGGTTCGCTGACAGGTACCAATACGGAGGTCAGCGAGGACCAGCGTGAGTTTACCGAGGAGGAACAGGAACTGGCTCGTTTCTCCACACAGATCCTGGCAGGTACTGAGGATGTGTGGAAGGAGATCTTCGAAGAAAACGACATGGAGTATGAGGTGCCCACCATGGTGCTCTATACCGATGGCACGCAGACCGCCTGCGGTCAGGGCTCTGCCCAGATGGGACCGTTCTATTGCTCTGGCGACCAGAAGTTGTATATCGACCTGTCGTTCTTCACCAATATGAAGCGACAGCTCGGTGCCGATGGTGACTTCGCCTATGCCTACGTCATTGCCCACGAGGTGGGTCACCATGTGGAATACCTCACGGGCATCCTGCAGGACGCTCACGAGAAGATGGCGAAGATGAATCAGACGGACGCTAACAAGATGTCCGTCCGCTTGGAACTGTTGGCCGACTTCTATGCCGGCGTCTGGGCACACCATGATAACAAGATGTTCGGCTCTTTGGAGGATGGCGACATCGAGGAAGCCATCAACTGTGCCGAGGTCATCGGCGACGACTATCTGCAGAAGAAAGCCCGTGGCTATGCCGTCCCTGAATCCTTCAACCACGGCACCTCACGTCAGCGCATGAAGTGGTTCAAGCGTGGCCTGGAGACTGGCGACGTCTCTCAGGGCAACACCTTCGAATGTTCTGACTCAGAGCTGTAGAAAACATAAAAGGGCACAAAGGGGTCTGACCCTTTTGTGCCCTTATTGTAAATAAGAGGTTCTATTTTACTTTAGCAACCAGTGTCTCGGGATAGCTGGGCATGGCTCCGTTCTGCGTACAGACGTAGGCGCTGACCTCTACGGCTATGCGGTGAGCCTCCTCCATGGGTTTGCCGTTGAGGATGGCGGCACAGAAGCTGCCCGTGAATGAGTCACCGGCACCGACGGTATCTGCCACGGTGACCTTGGGTGTCTCTTGGAATGAGGTCAGACCTGGTGCAAAGACGTACGAACCGTTAGTACCACAGGTCAGCACCAGCATCTTCAGCTTGTACTCAGCCAACATCTTCTCGCAGATGCCTCGCATGTCGAGGTCGTCATAGCCATACATGCGTTTGATGACTACCAATTCCTCGTCGTTGATCTTCAGGATGTTGCAACGTTTCAGCGACTCTTCGATGACATCCTTGCTGTAGAACTGCTGACGCAGGTTGATATCGAAAATCTTCACGCAGTCTGCTGGGGTGTCGTCCAGGAACTGACGAATGGTAGCCCACGACACCACGTTGCGCTGAGCCAGTGAACCAAAGCAGACGGCACGACAACTCTTGGCAATCGTTGCAATCTCAGGGGTATAGGGGATGTTGTCCCATGCTACGCCTTCCTTAATCTCATAGGCGGGAATACCGTCGCCACTGAGCGTCACCTGTACCGTACCTGTGGGGTAGGGTACATGAGGCATCAGATAGTTCAACTTGTGCTCCTTCAGCGCTTCAATGGTTTCTTCAGCCAGGGCGTCCTCACCCAATGCACTGATGGCCAGCGTCTGCAGGCCAAACTGTCCGGCATGATAAGCGAAGTTGGCAGGGGCGCCACCCAGTTTTTTCCCTTCGGGAAGCACGTCCCACAGCGCTTCACCCAGTCCTACTACATAACGTTTTTCCATATCTTTTATTATTTATCAATTATCATTTATCATTTAGGGCGATGCCCGCTTTATCGTTTGATTCTTGGAATATAAGTAAAGAGGTAGATGACACCAATGGCCATGACGGCAACGGCACCGGCCTGTCCCATGGCATCGCTCATGAATCCCATGATGAGTGGGAAGATGGTTCCACCAAATAGTCCCATAATCATCAGACCAGAAACTTCGTTCTGCTTGTCAGGCACAGAGAGCAGTGCCTCAGAGAAGGCCATCGAGAAGATGTTCGAGTTGCCATAGCCCACCAGTGCGATTGCGGTATAGAGCACCATCTTCGACTGTCCACCAAACATCAGCGCCATCGAGGCAGCCATCAGACAGACGCTGATGATGAAGAACCAGCGGGTCTTCATGACACGCAGGAAGAAAGACCCCGTCAGGGCACCGATTGTACGGAAGATAAAATAGAGCGAGGTGGCAAAAGCTGCCTCGTTGAGCGACATCCCCACACGTTCCATCAGCAGTTTAGGTGCAGTGGTATTGGTACCTACATCAATACCCACATGACACATAATGCCAAAGAACGACAACAGCACGATGGGTTTCGACAACAGCTTGAAGCAGTCCACAAATTCTGAGAAGACAGACTGACCTCTCACCTCTTGCTCCTTATCCCTTGCTCCCTGCTCCTCATAAATCGGTGTCACCCACAGCAGCAAGGTGCCCAATACACCTACCACAAAGTAGACGATGAACAGTACGCGCCAGCCGTAGCCAAACGATGGCATGGCTGCTGTGGCACCCCACATGGCCAGATAGGGAGCCAGGAACGAGGCGATAGCCTTGACAAACTGTCCGAAGGTCAGCGTCGAGGCCAGATTCTTGTCGCCAATAATGAGCATGGCCAACGGATTGATGCTGGTCTGCATGAACGCATTGCCAATACCCAACAGTGAGAAGGCAATGAGCATCATGGTGAACGAGTTGCCCAACAGCGGGATGAATAGCGATACCACTGTCACTACGAGCGATAGCAATACCGTATTTTTACGTCCTATCTTGTTCATCAGCATACCTGTGGGTACGCTGAAGATAAGGAACCAGAAGAACACCAGCGAGGGGAAGATGTTGGCTACAGAGTCTGTCAGACCTAAGTCTTCCTTCACATAGTTGGAGGCAATGCCCACCAAGTCCACGAAGCCCATGCAGAAGAAGCAGAGCATCACGGGAATCAGGTAAATAGTCTTGTTTTGATTACCCATAATATTTAATGTTTAATGTTTCATTCTTAATCTTTAATCTCATAGATTGTCGCTTTGCCGCCCTTCACCTTCAGCGTGTTATACGGCTCCGACGGGAACACAAGGTTGGTCATCGCCATCTTGCCCTCCGCATCAAACACCTCTATGCTGCAACGGTCAATAAAGATGCGTAGTTGCTTGACGCTTCCAAACGTTGGGGCTACAGTCACGGCAGGGAAGGCTTCGCTGAAGCTTACGTCGCCACTCTTCACACGCTCCATGGTGAACGTCTGTTGTTGACCGTCGTATTTCATCGTCACCTGTTCGCCCTTGGTGTTGCTGAGCACGATCTCCGTCTGACTCTTTGTGTCGATGAGAATCTCGCAGGCCTCGGTAGGATTCTTTATCTTTGCACCACGCACGTCCAGCATCTCCTTGGACGGTATTACGCTGACGTAAGTCTCTTCACCATGACGGAACAGTCCCAGGTCGCGGGGTATGGAGTTGGCTGAGCGGAACTGCTTGGTAGGCACCTGGTTGGCATACTGCCAGTTCGACATCCATGCCAGTACCGTGCGGCGGTTGTCGGGTGCATTGTAGAACGATACCGTAGCATAGTGGTCCTTGCCGTAGTCCAGCCACTTCGTCACCTTCGGCATCGACTCGCAAGTGAACTTCTTTCCGTCAAACTGTCCCACGAAGTATTGTGTAGCACTGCCGCCAAACAGTCCACCAGGGTTGATATTGCAAATCAGTACCCACTTCTCTTCAACTTTTCCATTCTTCAATTCTTCCATTTTAAACAAGTCCGGGCACTCCCACACACCACTGTGGTTGCCATACTCCTTGCCAAATGACGACTCATACTTCCATGCCTTCAGGTCCTTCGACGAGTAGATGCGCATCTCCTGACCAGCAGCCAGGATGAGGTTCCACATCTTGGCATCCTCGTTCCAGAATGCTTTAGGGTCGCGGAAGTCGGCAATGTCACTGGTTGTCAGTATGGGATTGCCGCTATACTTCTTAAAGGTGCGGCCGCCATCCTTTGATACCGCCATGGATTGTGTCTGATGATGACCTGCGGAAGTGTAGAAAGCCACCACTTCGTTGCCATTCGTCACACATGAGCCGCTGAAGATAGAACCTAGCCAGTCGGCCTCAAGAGCCATCGGCTGTGCCTCCCAGTGCACGAGATCTTTCGACGTAGAGTGACCCCATGTCATGTTCTCCCACTGACTGCCGTAAGGATTATACTGGTAGTAGAGGTGCCACACACCGTCCTTGTAGAACATACCATTCGGATCGTTCATCCACCCGTATACGGGCGTGTGGTGATAGATAGGACGGAAGCGCTCGCGGTTCGTCGTGTCGAATGTGTCCGAGTACTTCATCTCGCGCCAGCATACGAACTCGCCCACGGCACCCTTCTGTCTGCGGTCTCCATGGAACGTGATATCCAGCAGGTCGGCACCCTTCAACTCGTAAGGTACAAAGTAGTCTACGCGGTCAATGGCCAGCTTCACGTTCAGACGTTGCACCATGTTGTTTCCTTCACCCACCACCGCTATGCCGGCAATGTCCTCACTCTCTTGCACGGGCAACAGGATATACCGCTGTCCCCCCTTCACCTTCACCATGGCGTGACTGTCACCCAGCACGATGGGCTTTATCTGGGCCTGCATCAGTCCCAGGGCCATCACTGCCAGCAGTGTCAATAAGCATCTTTTCATCATATTTTTGTTTTAGTTATTAAAATTTCTGCTGCAAAGATAGCATATTCCCCCCATATTCTCTGTAACTTATGATACAAACACTAGAAAAAAACGTTCATTGAAACATTTTTATGCCACAATGAACGCTTTTTCTTCAGGGACAGGTGACAGGTTACTGTTCCACACTCGTTCTGACGGAACAGATCAGGTGCCAGTCCCTTGATTTACATATCTTTATTTTCTCCAGATACTCTTCAGACTACGTGCTTCACACTTGAAATCAGCACCCTCAACCTTTACACTATTGTAAATAGATGATGGGAATACGAGGTTGGTCATAGCCATCGTACCTTGCTGGGTAAAGATTTCTACTGAAGATTGATCTACGAAGAAGTCGAGGACAACTTTGTCACCCGTCACCTTCAGTGGAGCACGCATGCTGGGCAGTGAGAAGTTGCCATTGAAGTCTACCTTTCCTGTATGTGCATTGCGGTGCGCAAAAATCTCGCGGACTGATGCTTTCACGTCAACCGTGTAGTACTCACCCATATCATTCTTCAACGTAATCGTTGAATTCTTGTCAAGGTTTACAGTCACACGCAACTGATATGCATCTTTAGCATCAATAGCACCGTTGACCTCTTTCCATTCGCCTGCAATATTGTCAATCTCTTTGACGACAGTGCTGGTGACGAGGGGCTTGCCATCATACATCGTAATACCCAGTTCACGAGGCAGCGTAAAAGCAGAGCGCCAAGGGGAGCAGGGAACGTTGCCGCTATAGCTCCAATTATTCATCCAGCCTATCATGATGCGACGATCACCAGTATTGCTCCATGTCACAGCTGCATAGTTGTCCATACCGTAGTCCAGCCAAAGTGGATAGTCGAGGGCATCGGCAGTAAACTTTATTCCATCAAACTGACCCACGAAATACATAAGGCCATCACCTATCCATGGCCCTCCCGGATTCACACTAAGCAGCAGCACCCACTTGTCGCCCAACTGAATGAGATCAGGGCATTCCCACTGCAGGTCGTGACGTCCTGAACTACTCATGTCTACGAAGAAGTTACTCAAGAAAGTCCAGTTGGTGAGATTCTTAGAACCATAGAAGTCAACACCTTTCTTCCAACCCTTGGCCAGGGCCATGATCCACTGCTGTGAACCCTCGTGCCAGAACACCTTCGGGTCGCGCAGGTTATCGTCATCATTAGGAATAACAGGGTTATTCGCAAACCGAGTGAACGTTTTTCCACCATCTGTCGAGTAAGCAATAGACTGCTGCTGTTTACCGTCAGCAGATGTATATGCCGCAACCATCGCGTTGGCACCGAAACCAGCCGTATTATTCTTGTCAATAACACATGAGCCTGAGAAAATGTCACCCAACTCATCACGAGTCAGCGCAACAGGTTGTTCCTCCCAGTGCATCAAATCTTTTGAAGTTGCATGCCCCCACGACATGTTGCCCCAATCATTTCCTTTCGGGTTATACTGATAGAAGAGGTGGTACACTCCATCTGCATAGACCAGACCATTGGGGTCGTTGACCCAGTTCTTGGCTGGCGTATAGTGGATTTGCGGACGATACTTCTCGTCGTAACCCGATGGACTTTCTGGGTCTACAGGTTCCTCGGCAGGTTCCTTGGGGTTATCGATAAGGGGATTGTATTGCTGCGAGTAATCATTATTTTCGCTGCATCCCACAATGGTAGCTGTCAGAACGACAGCTGCCATATGGAATAATGATGATATTCTTTTCATAACGGTTTAAACTTTAGCGGGTCTTCAGATATTCCAGTGAATTCTTTGCCAACGTAAGGACGTTGTCTTGATAGAGATTATTCTTCGGATAAGCGCTCTTGTCTGGCGTACCGTCAGGATTCTTCATAGAGAACTCACAGCCACCATTACCAATGCAAAGCACGGTACCCTTGAAGTCTGTATTGCCCTGCTGAGCCTCCCAGACGTTGAGCTGGCTGACCCACCAGATCTGGCTGTCCCATGTTCCCAGCGGATAGATGCCGAGCGTCTGGGTGCATTGTGTGTAGCATGCTTCGTCCTGATTGCCCTTACCAGTCCATAATGATGGCAGGTTGAAGAACAGGCAGTTATGGTCTTCCGTCCAACCTGGGCCTTTGAAGGCGATAAGCTTCGTATCAACATTCGTCTCTACCTCAAGTCCTTTATAGATGGGGTGCGACGAGTGGTCCTTCTTGAACTTGTGGTCAGGATTCAGCTCAACAGCCATACGCCAAATATCATTGTTAATGCCACCAGGACCGGCACCAATAGTACGGTCGTTGCTCTTCATGTCATCCAGACTGACACGTCCCAGGTGTCCTACATAAACGGTAGCATGGCTCCAGAGCAGCAATGAACCACCGTCTTTGTACCACTGTCTGATAATGGGAGTTGCAGCTTCTACATCAGCAGGCATGGTAAATACTTCAGCCTCACCGACACCTTCCAGGTCGCGCAGCCAGAAGAGTACGCGGAAGGGCTCTACGTCACTTGCCGCATTGATGCTGCTGAAAGGCAGGAACTTAGCGCTGGGATAGTTGTCGTGCAGCCACAGCCACGCTGAGGCTTCATCATCGTCACCATTAGCCACTAACTCCTCAGGTGTTGCGTAGACGCTCAGGAACCCGATGGCCGTCTTGCCGATACGCAGTGAGGCAGAAACCGTCAGCGCCGTTCCACTCTCATTCTCAGCAACCAGACTGACGTTCCATGTGTCGCCTGTCAGCACATCGGGAATGGTGAACGATGTAGCGGTGCCAGCCAAGTCCTGCTTGATGGTCTTTGCACCGTTGGTAGCCGTCAAGTGGATGGTTTTTGCGTCAGCCGCCTTGTCCCATTCTACCAGCGCATCGTAGCCACCCGACTTGTCCAGTTGGCGCATCTGTACACCAGTGAGACTGGTAGCGCCTTTACGCATATAGCGTGTTACGGCACCTGTTGATGAATTATCACCTTCAACAATCTTGAATACATATTCAAACTGTACGTTCGTGGGAACATTCTTGTGAGTGAACGAATTGCCCGTGGCGCGCTCTACCGACGACAGCGTACCGTCACGATAAATGGAGATTACCATGGTTTGTCCGCTGGCCAAAGCAGGCCATGTAAGGGTGTAGTCATCGCCTGAGAGTTGACCACTGATCTGAGTTGCATCAGGTGCAGAGACCTTCATTGATTCCTGGTCGTAGTCTTTGTCCTGACAGGAGGTGAGGGTTGTTGCCGTCAGACAGCAACAAACCAAACCTATACCTAAATTTATAATAAACTTTTTCATATAGCTATCGTGTTTTTAGTTATAACCTTTGTTCTGGTCGTACAATCCAGGTACATAGTACAGCTGGTTGTAAGGCAGTGGAAAGTACTCGTTCTTAGCAGGTGTGAAGTGAGCATCCTTGTAGTACTTGCCATACTCCTGACCATCGTAGACACTGTTCTGCTCCTTCTCGAAGAACTTGTTAAGTGTCTGTGAGGCAATTCCCCAACGGCGCAGGTCGAAGAAGCGGCTCTGCTCCATGGCCATCTCCAGACGACGCTCCCACTGAACACGCAGACGTGCCTTCTCAGCTGTCGAGAAATCGCTGCTGGTGTAGAGATTAATTTCACACTGGTCAGCTGCATAGCCGATATGCTTGCCAACAGAGTTCTTGGCACGCTGACGGATGTCGTTGACAATGGCAAGAGCACCTGTCAGGTCACCCGTTTCTACCATAGCCTCGGCACGCATCAGCATGACGTCAGTATAGCGCAGCACGTAGTCGTTCATGGCAAAAGCTTGCCAGGGGTTGTCGTATGTCTCGCCCTTTGAGCGCTGAGGCACTTCCTTCAGTGAGGTATAGTAGCCATAGGTGCTGGGGTTACGCGAGTTGTCCTTGGTCATGGTGAATGCATCCTCATATTTGTAGGGGAAGCTTGGCATGCCAACAGTATGGAACAAACGTGGATCCCACTTCTGTGCGGTAGGAGCGCCGTTGATAGGATAAGCGATAACATCATTATAAGTGTCAAACATGGGCAGACCATTCTGTGTCTTAAAGGCGTTGACCAGGTTCTGCGTGGGCTTGTGGAAGTCCCATCCGCACGACCACATCTGCCAGCAACCGTTCAGCATATTTGACCAGTTGGCACGTCCAAAACGGGTATTATCTTCCTCATAACCAGAGTGTTGTACGGCAAAGACACTCTCCTTCGAGTTCTTGTAGTCAGGCAGGAAGATGTCACCGAAGTCTTCCAGATAGCCATATTCTGACTCTTCCACTACCTTGGTGTAGTTCAGCACTTCCTGCATGTACTGCTTATTGATGTGACTGACACCAGTAGTAGCCTCGTAACCGTCGCCCCAAGCCATCGTCAGGTAGCACTTAGCCAGATAGGCAGCAGCAGCAATCTTGTTGGCACGGGCCAGTTCCGTCTGTTTGACAGGCAGCAGGTCGTAAGCAGTCTTGAAGTCGGCTACAATCTTCTGCATCAACTCGTCGTGCGTAAACTCACGATTTGAGGTCTGTTCCTCGCTATGGTCACGATATACGGCCTCATTAATCCAGGGCACACGGTTCCAAAGCTGCACCAACTTAAAGTAGAAATGGGCACGCAGGAAGAGCACCTCGCCACGACGGATATTGGTTTTCTCCTCACCCAGCAGTTTAACACCATACTCATCCAGAGAAACGAGGGCACGGTTGCAGCGGCTGATAGAGCAGTAGAGCTGGTACCATAGCTCATCCATATGACCACCAGGTGTAAGGGCTGTCAGCGTAGACCAAACTTCCACAGAGTGATAATCCGTATCTGTTGTACCTGAACCACCCTTCATGGCATCGTCAGACGACACGTCTCCATAGGGCCAGAGGTTAAAGGGATAAGTATACCAGTCGTCACCCAGCTTGGCATAGGCCGATGTCACCATCTCATTGGGCTGGTTCATAGCCAGGTCTTCGTCGATGACACCCTGAGGTTCGACATCAATGAAATCGTTGCAACTTGTCAGTACTGCAGCAAAACCGCAGCATACCAGACCAGCGCATAATGTTTTATATATCTTAGTAATCATAACTATTTACAATGATTGATGAACAATTTAATTAGAACGAAGTTTGAACACCAAACGAGATGGAAGTAGAGTTAGGATAAGCCCATCCGGGGTTCTCAGGGTCAGCACAGGTCAGCGAGCTACTCTTAATAGTCAGCACGTTGTGAGCTGATACATATACGCGGGCACTGGTCATCTTCACCTTCTTCAACCACTTGTCGGGAACATTATATCCCAGCTGAACCTGGCGCAGCTTACCATAAGAGCCATTCTCTACAAAGTAGCTTGACGTACGATTCTCATTACCAGTATTGTTCGTGGTCAGTGCAGGAATATCACTACCCGTATTGGCTGTTGTCCAGGCATCAAGCATGCGGTTACCCTTGTTAGAACCTGGGTCAGTAATAGAATAGAAGTCCGTCTGGAACTTCTGGTCGTTATAGACATCCTTGCCGGCTACACCCTGCCAGAACATCGAGAAGTCGAAATTCTTATAGGCCAGTTCAATATTCAAACCCCAAGAGAAATTGGGAACGGGATTGTAAATCCAAGTCTGGTCCTTGTCATTGATAACACCATTGCCATCAAGGTCTGCATATTTCAGACCACCCACACGGGCATTCTCCTGTCCGCTGGCCAGAACCTCCTCGCGATTCTGGAACAGACCCTCAACGACGTAACCCACAATAGAGCCATAAGGCTTGCCAGACTCTACCAGATTCTCTTTAGAAGTATGTACGTATGAACCTGTGGTCGTTTCAGGCAGGTAAGTCACCTTTGAGCGGAAGAAGTCCAAGTTACCATTGACATGATACTTCAGACCATAGTTCGTGGTGTGGCGGAAGCCAAGGGCAAATTCCATACCCCAGTTCTGCAGAGAGGGACCATTAAGCCAAGAGGCACCACCCTCACCCATCGAACCCAGATAAGCGGGACTGATGAGCATATCCTTCACCTTTTTCTTATAAATATCTACCGAACCATACAGAGAGTTGCGGAACATGGTAAAGTCAAGACCAGCATTCAACTGCTCGGTGGTCTCCCATTTCAGGTCGTTGTTTTGCGACTGGGTAGCACGGAAGCCAGAGGGATAGGTTCCCTTGCCGACACCAGACAGGTCATAGGCAGTAGACTCATTGCGCTCACCACCATAAGTAGCGGCATAGAGGCCGAAACGAGCATAGTTAGAGATGGCCTGATTACCAGTCTGTCCCCACGAACCACGAATCTTGAGGTCGTCCAGCCATTCCAGCTTCAGGTTCTGAGAGAGACGGTAACCCAGTGTGAAGGCAGGGAACGTACCATAGCGGTTGTTCTCACCAAAGCGGCGGGAACCATCATGACGGATTGTGAACGATGCAAGCACCAGGTCTTTCCAGTTGTAGCCAACCTTACCGAAGAAA
>JAEEGH010004708.1_pt1 | contig 34795 bp, 29 predicted proteins | sample 9134181 | NCBI WGS metagenome assembly JAEEGH01 (sample SAMN16246544, study PRJNA631951) | gut metagenome | biome: gut microbiome; feature: rumen; material: DP-attached | host: Bos | place: Iran: Karaj | collected 2018-10
ACATGGCATTCAAAGTTTGAAAAAACGATGCAAAATTTAGGAACTTTTTTCATCCGGCTAATCGGGCCAAAAATATATAGCTTTTTCGAATTCTGTTATCATAAATATCTAACGTTTAAGATTCGTCGTCAGAGCAAATAAGTGTTAAAATACAAATATGAAAAAAGTCAAAAAGCCTGCCGCCGTTGTCAATCGCCGCGCACACTATGATTACAATTTGTCCGATAAAATCGAAACAGGCATGGTTTTGACTGGCGCCCAAGTTCGCCTTATTCGCGATCGCCACGCCCAGCTAAAAGGTACTTATGTCACAATTCGCAATCATGAACTTTGGCTATTAAACCTAACTCTTGGCTCTGAAACATCTGAAAATATTAAGCTACTCGCGACTAAGAAACAAATTGCCGCCCTCGAGCGCGCCAAAGTTGACGGCTCCACTATCGTGCCTGTCGAACTCCATCCATTTAAGCGTCATATTAAGCTTACCATCGCAGTCGGGCAGGGCAAGAAGAAATACGACAAGCGTCAAACCATTAAATCGCGCGACTTAGATCGTGAATGCTCTCGCTATTAATACTCAAATATGGTATAATTATTAAAAGTATGGCTCGCATGCGCGAGTCATTATTAATCATCATAATTAATGGAGCAACCTATATGAGAGCATTAGCGAAAGATCTCACTATCAAATCTGGTAAAGTCGAGCTTGCTGGTTGGGTAAATTCCCGTCGCGATCATGGTGGATTAATTTTCATCGATCTGCGCGACCACACTGGCGTCATTCAGCTCGTGGTTGATCCAAATACTGCCGACGCTTTCAAACTTGCCGAATCCGTCCGTGACGAATTTGTCATTCGCGCCACTGGAACTGTTCGCAAACGTGGCGAGGGTCTCGAAAACCCAAACATTCCAACTGGCGACATCGAGGTTGTTGTCGACCAGCTCGAGCTCCTCAACCGCTCCGAGCCACTTCCGGTCAATACGCACGACGAAGGCGTCGAAACCGGCGAAGATCTCCGTCTTAAGTACCGCTATCTCGACCTTCGCCGCCCTAGCATGCAAAAGCGCCTCGCACGTCGTGCCAAATACTACAAGTTTATGCGCGACTATATGGAAGAAAACGATTTTATCGAGGTTGCGACCCCGATTCTCGCTAACTCTTCGCCAGAAGGCGCACGTGACTTCCTCGTTCCTTCGCGTCTACACCCAGGTCAGTTCTATGCACTCCCACAAGCTCCGCAACAGTTCAAGCAGCTACTAATGGTTGGTGGCGTATCGCGCTATTACCAAATTGCTACCTGCTTCCGCGACGAAGATCCGCGTGCTGATCGTCTCTATGGCGATTTCTATCAGCTCGACCTCGAGATGTCTTTCGTTGACAGCGGCGAAGAAGTTCGCAAAACGGTCGAGCCACTCATTGTCAAACTAATGACTGATTTTGGTGGCAAAAAACTTCTGACCGACCCAAACAGTATCCCACGCATCCCATATGTCGAAGCGATGGAGAAATATGGCGTCGACAATCCAGACCTCCGCTATGGCATGGAGCTAGTTGATTTGACTGATAATCTCAAGGACACTAAATTTACTGTTTTTGCTAAGGCTGAATGTGTCAAAGCCATCTGCGTTAAGAATGGCGCCGATCTAAGCCGTTCGCAGATTGACGGCTTCACCGAACGAGCTCGCAAGCTAGGTGCTGGCGGTCTCGCTTATCTTACCTATACACCAGACGGCATCAAATCCCCAATCGCCAAGTTCTTAAGCGAAAAAGAATTGGACGCCATTACTAAGAAGACTGGCGCCGAAGCTGGCGACGCTGTTTTCTTTGGTGCTGACAAGCGCGAAAAGGTCAATAAAGTGCTCGGTCAACTCCGCATTTCTTTTGCCGACCACTTTGAACTCAAAAACCCTGACGAGGTTGCCTTGTGTTGGGTTGTTGATTTTCCATTTTACGAATGGGATGACGGCGCTAATAAGCTCGATTTTGGCCACAACCCATTCTCTATGCCAAAAGGCGGCCTCGAAGCACTCGAATCTGCCGATACGACCGAAGAGAAGCTTGCTATCGTTGCCGATCAATACGACATGGTCGCTAACGGCTATGAGATTTGCTCTGGCGCCGTCCGCAATCACAATCCAGAAATCATGTACAAAGTCTTCGGTATCCTCGGCTACGACGAAAAGTATGTCGAGCAACGCTTTGGCGGTATGCTCGCTGCCTTTAAATTCGGTGCACCGCCTCATGCGGGTTGCGCTTTTGGCATTGACCGTATTTTCATGATTCTCGAAAATACCGAAAATATCCGCGATATTGTAGCTTTTCCAAAGAACGGTTCTGGCGTCGATCTTATGATGAGCTCACCATCGGCAGTTGATGAATACCAAATCACCGATTGTCATCTCGCCATTGTTGAGCCAGAAGAATAGTCTCGTGCTACAATAATAGATATGCAGAAAAGAATTAACTACAGTCTAGTGTTCACCGCAATGATTGTAGTTTTTTCATCTACTTCAGCTACGGCAATTAAACTTGACGATAATCGCATTGGTGCCATCTCGCAAAACTGTTCAATTATAAAGGAACGTCTACGCCGAATTGAAAGTGTAGGCGCAAAAAGTCGCGTCTATCTTGGCACGCAATATGAGTCTATCTATTCTGGATTAATGTCAAACTTTAGCCTTCGCTTAATGAGAAATGGGATTGCGAAGCAGGATATAGCCAACCAGCAAGCGGCATTTCAAAGCGAGCGTGAGCGATTCCGCAATGATTTTATTGGGTATTCTCAGGAATTACAATCGCTAATTGATATGGATTGCAAGAATGAGCCAATTAAGTTCTATCGACAACTCGAAAAAACTCGCAAAAAGCGCGCAGATATAACGAAGAGTATGGAGCGCATGGATGAGATAATCTCCAAGCATCGCCAATCAGTTTTAGTTATTCGGGACGACTTATTAAAGGAAGATACTGATGAGTAGAAAAGAAGATAAAGATAAAAAGGCTATTCATGGCGGCCGTAATCTCATAATACTTTGTTTGGGGTCTATTATGATTGCCTTAATTACAACATCGGTAAGCTTATATTTCTACAGCAAAGGTGATATTTATATTGATCGCTCGCGACCAGGGTATATATCGGAAGATGAGAAACATAATACGGATGATGATATTCAGGAAAAATACTCCAATGAAGGCGACATCACTGAAAAAACCTTAACAGAGTATATTGAAGAGCTCGACCGAGTGTCTGAACGTATTAATGCCTCAAAAAACGATTTCGGACCAGATCCACTTTCAGACGATAATCTTATGATTACGTCGAATGACGAAGAGGAGTGATTTCACTCCGCAAACTGTTTACGCAACCAGTCGTCAGCTGGGCCAGCGGTCATCAACACGATTAGCCAATTATTGTCATGCAGATGATGAAGCTTTTGCGCTAGGTCATCATCTAGTTCTACAACCTCAGTTTGCTCTTTTGTCTCGGTATTATCAGATAACTCGTTCGGCGTTAAGATTGGTAAATCTGGGTTTTCACGAGTTAGATATGTAGGAAGCCAAAAGACTTTATCGGCACCAACGAAGGCGTATTTGTATTGATCTTTAACTTCGTGTTGGCGAGTATTTTGATGCGGCTGATAGATCACCGCTAGGCCAGCATATCTGTCGCGTTCTTTCAGTTCAACCGCCATCTTTACTGTTGACGAAATTTCATTTGGGTGGTGTGCATAATCTGTATATACGCCACGCGTTATTCTTTCAAAACGCCTACCAGCGCCAGGGAAGTTATTTAAAATCTCGACTATCTTATTAAAATCTATATTAGGTGCAATTTTTTGAATTACTTCGAGTGCTATGCTTGCATCTTGTCTGCGTAAGCTGCCGACAAGCGTGATAGCGCTGTTAATCGTTGTATTTTTAACAACAATTTCACTTTGTGCCATAAACTTATCAAACGCTGCGCGATAGTCTCCGACCGTGGGGTAAATATCTGGATGATCATAGTCTATGCAGGTAATTGCTGATATGTATGGATGGTAGGCTAAAAAATTTCTATCATATTCGTCGGCTTCGTAAATAAAATATTGCGAGGCGCTGTCATAATGGCCACCATTACCCCAACTAATAGTCGTTCCGATTAAGTAACTAACGGGAATTTCTAATTGCGATAGCGCCCATACTAGCATTGCAGTAGTTGTAGTTTTACCATGCGTGCCAGCAACAGCTATCATTTTTAGTCCTTTTTGCTCGACCAAATCGGCCAAAAAAGCATCTCGTTTTGTGCATTTTATCCCTTCTTCGCGAGCAGCTTTTAATTCTGGATGATCTTCGGGTATAGCCGAAGAGTAAACTAGCCAATTCACGCCTCTTTCTTGATTAATCTTTTTGAAGAAAGTGCCATCCTGTAAACCATATTCTACTTCAATTCCGCGATTATCTAATTCATCGCTAATAGCCCCACGCTTTAAGTCGGATCCGAATATTGTCAAACCCATATCTTGAGCCAGTTCTGCTAATGGACCAAGCCCTGTGCCGCTTATACCTGAAAAATAAACATTCATATTTGTAGTATACCATCATCTAAGATGTTGCGTTCTTCGATGACAAGCTGATACCTAGCGTCTCCTGGCTAGTTGGATTGTGGTATAATTTAGCTAGTTATGGGTGGAGTGTCGAAAAAGAGGAAGTCTAAGAAGGCTCTGTCTAAAATCTTCCACATCAGCACCTGGAAGCTAATCCTGGTTCTAATTTTGTTAATCTTTTTGGGCGCAACTTTTCTACGTTTTGACCATATAAAAATGAGCGAATTACGAGAGGCTGTGCTTGCGGCGGACGAAAAAGAGGATAACGAGAGAATTCTAGCCTCCTTAAACGAGCTGCGCAATTTTACATTAAAGCATATTATCTTTAATATTCTAGAAGAGAACGGCCGACAGTCGGTTATATTCGGTACGGGGCCTTTTTATCTCGAAAATCTTTACATCCACGATGCGAAAGAGGCTATAGCTAAGCAACAAGCCGAAATAGAAGAAAAAGGCATCACGGACCAAAATCCTAACGGAAATATCTTTGCAAAAGTTGCAAAAATATGCGATGGCAGAGCGCGCACTTACGGCTGGCCGTATTACGATAGGCGCTACCTTGACTGTTACACTAATGAGTTAGCTAAATATCCATCTTCGGCTTCATTAACAACGGAACTTGAGGCGGTTTTGCCAAATACTGAAAATTACCGTTATGATATAGCCTCTCCCATTTGGTATCCATGTCTTTCTGGCGCGGTGATATTAATCGCGGCCATTCTTGCATTCTGGATAGTCTGTCGGATCATCTTTTGGGTCATTAGCACTATCGCATTATTTATTCTTAATCACTAATAGTATTAAAAACGGTAAAAAATAAGCTTTAAACCCCTTGACAGCATTAAACAGGGGTCATAAGATAAGAGTATCAACTAACGGAGGAAAGCTTAAAAATGGCTTACAAACATACTAACTCAAAGGGCGTCACTTACTACCTTCACAAGTCCGAAGTAACCCTTCGCGGCGGCAAGCCACAGACCATTTATTTCTTCACCAAGACTGAGAAGAACGAAAAAGGTACTCCATGTGACCTCCCTGAGGATCGCGAAGTTAACGAAAACCCACGCAACGGTTTCTTGACTGTTTCTCGCAAAAAATAATTCATATTTATGATAGTTTTAGCCGCAAACCTTCGGGTTTGCGGCTTTTTAGTGCAAAAAGCTAGGCATGTGGAAAAAGACATAAAAAATGTGGGAAAATATTTGAAAAATGTGCACAAACATGTGGAAAACATGTGCAAAAAAGCCGTGATAGAATATATTATATGAAGCATCCGACGAAAAAACAGACGATTTTGCTAAAATTTATCGACCAATATACTGAAGAACACGATTATTCGCCATCATACAGGGAAATAATGCGCGCAATGGACCTAAGCTCCGTATCAGCGGTAGCAGAGCATATTAATAATTGCGTATCGGCTGGTTTTTTAAAAAAAGTGCCAAATGCGGCCCGCTCACTGAAAGTAATCCCAATTCAAGACTACAAAGAAACCAAGACGCTATTTCGGCAAAAAATAACTGAGCTAGAAGCTAAAATGAAGCCGTCTGAAAATGAAGAGGGTGATATTGTGGAACTACCCGACAGTAAACGGCGAAGTCTAGAAGATGATTTGCGCACACTGAAGGCAGCCGCCAACCTACTCGACCTCGACCTCTGACAATGATATAATTATCGAAAATGAGAAAAGAACCAGGTTTTTCCTACCGCATCTGCCTGATTATAGGTGACGCATTGGCAATCGTCTTTTCTTTTGCATTTTCTTATTATTACCGCACTCATATTGACTCTCGGCCATACTATTTCACTTCCGAGATTCGCGATTTTATTTTAACGAATGTTCTCTTACTGCCAATCTGGCTAGTTATTCTTACGAGTCTTGGGCTTTATTCGCGCCGCATACTTAGGCGTCGCGGCTTAGAGTATTGGCGCCTTTTTCTTGCGTCCATTATTGGCGTTATGACGATAATTACTTACGATTTCTTTGCCACCGCATATGTTACGCGCGGCTCGCTATTTCCCGTACGTACAATCGCAATTTATGCAATTGTTTTTAATTTTATTGTTTTGATTATTACGCGTACGATTATTCGGGCTATCCGCCAATTCTTGTTGCGTCGAAATATGGGTCTTATTCGTACGGTAATTGTTGGCAATAGCGATAATACTACGCAATTACTCCAAGGAATTACGGCCGACAGCGGATTTAAAGTGGTTGGCGTAGTAGCTAGCGATAAATATGTGCCAGAAGAGTGGCGAAAACGTCAATATGATAACCTTGATATTGCTCTAGCACGACTACGCCCGCATGCGATTATTCACACTGGATCAAAAGATATTGAGGCGACCAACAAGGCGGCTGTAGACCATCACGCGCTCTATTATTATTCTCCTGCTGAGGATTCGATAATTGTGCAAAGCGGCAATGTCGAATTCGTCGCTGCAGTGCCAATTATTTTAATTCGCGCCACTCCGCTTAGTGGTGGGGCAAAAATTTACAAACGTGCGATGGACATAATTTTTGGATTAATTCTAACCATATTAGCCGCGATACCTATGCTGATTATTTATATCATTCAAAAGATAATTGAACCAAAATCGCCCGCAATCTATAAGGATACGCGACTTACGCGCTATAATCAAGAATTCCCACTCCTAAAATTCCGAAGTATGAAACAAGAATATTGCGGCCTTACGGCGGAACAAGCTTTTAATAAAATGGGGAAGCCAGAATTGTCTGAAAAATATCGCAAACAAGGCGACTATATCAAGAATGACCCTCGATATACTAAATTTGGCACATGGCTACGTAAGACTTCGCTGGACGAAATACCGCAATTTATCAACGTCTTAAAGGGGGACATATCCTTAATTGGTCCACGCGCTCTACAGCCCGTAGAATTAAAAAACTACGGCGATCGTGGCTTATTATTGTCGGTCAAATCTGGCTTAACTGGACTAGCGCAAGTATCGGGACGTCGTAATATATCATTTAATGAGCGCCGCGCCCTTGACATTTATTATGTTCAAAACTGGACGCCGGCTTTAGATGTTCAGATATTCTTTAGGACTATTGCTTCCGTTCTTCATCATGATGGCGCAAAGTAGTCTTTGTCTTATCTTCTTTGCCACGGAAGACTAATTTATAACCGAAATAATTTGTAATCATACCACAAATCGAACCAAAAGCTTTTCCGATTAGTTTCGTTACGCCGTTTTCTTGAAATATCCAAGTAACGAGATTTATGGCTAAATTTTGCACTACCCAAGCGCTAAACAACGAGACGATTAGAAAACCCGGCGCCGTTTGATATAAATTCTTTTTCGACTTCCAGACAAATTTATAATTTAATATAAAGCTAATTGTGATACAGATAGATGTCGAGATATTGTTTGCGACTTCTTTTGGGAAACTGAGCAGATTTGTTAGTAGGCCAAATAGGCAGAAATCGAAGACCGTGTTGAAGCCCCCGACTAGCACGAATCTTATTTTTTCGGCGTGTTTTTTAATTAGAGGTTGATTCTTTAGCTTTTTTAGCTTTTCTCTCATTTAAATTCCTCGAGTTCTTATGGTCAATTATATATAATGGGCGTCCTTGTGCTTCTGCATGAATGTGTGAAATATATAATGCGATAATGGATTGTGATATAAGAACTAAACCAATCAAGAAAGTAATAAAAATGCTTAAACAAGTCGTGCCCGTCCATTTGAGTTGCATCGGGTCCCCCATAATAAATTCCTCTATGATTACGAAAATCCCCAATATTAAAGAGGCAACTGTAATAAAAGCACCAATCCATCCGAATATGATTAGCGGGGCAGAGCTCAAGCTCACAAAACTGTCTATTGCTAATTGGAAAAGCTTTTTAAAGTTATAGCTAGGCTTTCCAGCCAGGCGATTCCCGTAGATATAATCGATGTATACTTTTTTGAAGCCCATCCAGTCCATCAAACCTCGCGTAATGCGACCATGCTCGGTTAATCTATTATACTCATCTGCGACACATCTATCGATAATACGAAAATCTGTGCTGCCAGGTACGGTGTCTTTTACGCCCATCATGCCAAGAATCTTATAGAACAATTTTGATCCTATTTTTGCAATGAGGCCGTGTTTTTCGTATCTACCTCTAACTCCAATAATGATTTCGCCACCTTCTTCCCATTTTTTAATAAATTCATGGATTAATTTCGGTGGTTGTTGGCCATCTGCGTCCATTGTTAATATTGCATCCCCCGCCGCCTCGCGAATTCCAGCTGTCAGCGCGACCTCTTTGCCAAAATTGCGCGAAAAACATAGCACCTTCACATGGTTGTCTTTCTCGGAAATCTTTTGAATAATCTGTAGACTTTTGTCAGTGCTTCCGTCATTAACTAAGATTAACTCATAATCGTAGTTGAGCTTTTTTAGCTCCGGCAACAACATTTTTTCATAGAATTGGCTGAAGCCTTTTTCCTCATTGTATACCGGTATTACAAAAGATATTTTCATCTTAATTTATTATATCATAGAAAAGGATAATGACTGGCGGAAACTCGACTTTATGGCATAATATCAAGTATAAAATCCCTCCTAAGTACTCCTTTGAGTTATTTGTTTCGATGGCGCTATGGGCAAGGCTGTTGTAAAATATAGCTAATGGTTTATTCTGAGCCTATCAATAAAGCTATCAAAATCGCCACCAGGCTACATGATGGTCAATTTCGTCGTGGGTCAACTATCCCATATATTGCTCATCCTTTTGCAGTAGCGCTTATGACTCAAATGTATATCGACAGCGAGGAAGTATTTATTGGCGGAATTTTACATGATGTATTGGAGGATGTACCCGACCGTGTCTATTCCTCGAATGATTTAGCTAATGATTTTGGCTACGAAATTCTGAACCTTGTCGAGACGGTTTCCGAACCAGATATCCGTACGCCAACTCAAGAGGCTTGGCGAGCGCGGAAATATGCTTATCTCAATAACATTGAAAACACCAACGATATTCGTCCACTAATTATTTCGGCATGCGATAAAATGCATAATATGGGCGAATTAGCTTACGGATATGAAGAGCTTGGTAAGAGTATTTGGACTTATTTCGCCGCCAAACGCGAGCGCGAGATATGGTTCTACGAGGCGGTGCTTGGAGTATTAAGGACAAAGATATTGCCAGCGGAATTATTCGAAGAGTACGAAAATCGACTAAATAAACTTAAAACTCTACAATAGGGAATAACATGAAAGATAATAGGCATCGCACTATCGTCGTTGCCAGTATTATTGGCATTCTGGCGAATTTATTACTGGTATTTTTTAAAGCCATCGTTGGTCTGTTGTCGAATTCAATTGCGATAATCTTAGATGCCGTCAATAACTTTAGCGACATGCTTTCTTCATTAGTCACGATAGCTGGTTCGCATTTTGCAAATCTATCTCCAGATCGTGAACATCCAATGGGGCATGGCCGTTCCGAATATCTGAGCGCTGCCGTCGTGGCTATTATTATTATGTATATTGGTTTTACGGCTTTTATCGAATCAATAAAGAAAATTATCATCCCTGAGTCCCCAGATTATTCATTAACTACCGTGGCGGTCATGGTAGTAGCAATTATTGTCAAGATTGTTCTTGGTATATATGTATATAGGGTAGGGCGGAAAGTGGATTCCGATTCTCTAGCAGGGTCGGGGAAAGATGCATTATTTGATTCGTTAATATCGTTAACGACGCTAGTTGCTGCCGGGATATTTGTACTGACCGGCTTTAGTGTTGAGGCATATTTAGCAGTCGGCATTTCCTTATTTATTACTTACTCGGGTTTTAAAATGCTCCGCGAAACCTTCAGTGTTATTTTGGGGGAACGGGCGGATTCTGATTTGTCTCGGAAGATTCGAGAAGAGGTCCGTCAGGTTGATGGCGTCGAGGGCGCATATGATTTGGTCATGCACGATTACGGTCCGAATATTACGTTTGCGTCAATTAATATCGAACTTCCAGACACAATGACCGCACTAGAGATAGATGACATATCCCGAGAAATTCGTCGCCGTGTTCATCGAAAATGCCATGTTCTGATTAATTCCGTTGGCATCTATTCCGTTAATAAGAAGGGCGGGAGGGCTGCAGAGCTGCGTGATCGAGTATATGAAATAGTATCTGGATTTGAACACGTTATCCAAATGCACGGTTTTCATGTTGACGAAAAAAATAAAGAAATTAGTTTTGATATTGTCGTTGGCTTCGATGTAAGAAATCGCAGTTCGTATTTTCGGCGAATACATAGTACACTTCAAAAAGAGATACCAGATTATACTTTTGAAATAGCTCTGGATTCGGATTTTAGCGACTAAGCTCAATCAATGCCACGGAACGCGGCAACAAAAAGCACCCATCAAAAGGGGTGCTTTTAGAATATTACTAACGGCGTTTTGCGCGGAAGATGAAGAACGCTAGAGCGCCCAGAATTCCACCTACGCTTGCTATTGCAGGAGCATTAATATCGGCAGTTTTAGGATTCTTTACGTTAACGTCTTTTGGCTCGGTTGGCTCAGTAGGAACTGCTGGATCGTTGTTTGCTCCCCCTAGTACAGTAACTGTAATATTTGCCGACACATTGCTATTTGCCGTAGCGGTAATGGTGGCCGTGCCAGCTTTAACAGCTACTATTTTACCAGTACTAGATACTGTCGCAACGCTACTATCGCTACTGCTCCAAGTAATCGTATCGGTTGAATTTGCAGGAGTAAGCGTTACAGTTGGGGTTGCTTTCTCGCCGACGTTAATACTGATAGAAACAGGATTAATGCTTATGGCTGTTGCTGGAACCGTCGTTGTAGCGGCTTTTACGGTTATAGTGGCAGTGTTCGAGACATTGTCGTTCGCCTTGGCGGTAATGGTTACTGTCCCTGCTTTTACTCCTTTTACGACACCATTCACATCAACTGTCGCAACGCTACTATCGCTACTGCTCCAAGTAATCGTATCGGTTGAATTTGTAGGAGTGACTGTGGCAGTCAAGCTTAGCGTAGCTCCTACGTTGACGTTTGCGGTTGCGGGGCTGACAGTAATACTAGTCACTGGAACTAACGGATCGCCTGCTGCTCTAGTGGCAAAGTAAATTGTTTCAGAATCTTTAGCATTGCCCGCAACATCATAGACGGTCGCATATGCTGCGTATCGGGTGGATTCATTAAGTCCAGTTAGAACTAGGCTCTTAGTTATTGCGGAAGTCTCGCCGGTATTCGAGCTAGCATACGTTTCAGCCTTGTCCGTATAGCTACTTGCATCGTTTGCTTTATAATGCCAGATGATTCGACCGAGACCACTTGCGCTATCTGTTACTCCAATGTTTAAAGTTGCCCCATTAGCCGTAACGTTGCTTGTTGATAGGGCAGTACTAATTACCGGTTCGGTTTTATCAATATTATTTACCGTAACGGTCTTCGAGGCGGTCTCGTTGTTGCTATTCTTGAACCAAAGCGTATATGTCCCGTTTGCGGAGACAGTTTGCGAAAGGTTGTATGATTTACTGGACGAAGAAATGGTTGACCAAGAGCTCGGAGTAGTGGCTGGGGTATTGCCATTGTCTACTTTGTACTTATTAATATTGTACGCGTTACTGCTCGCGGTAGCCTTAATGGTGGCATCACTATTTGTCCAGTTGGTTGCTGCTGTTACGGCTGGCGTCGAAATACTTAAATCCGCGTATTTGTTAACATGGAAGCTTACACTACCCCAACCATAGTATTCATCTTTGCCGGCTACGCCTAAGTCTTCAGCATTGAGTTTAAGGGTGTTATAGACCTGGTTGTAGTCATAGTTTGGGTGTTCGGTTAAGATATTTGCTATTGCTGCAGAAATGTAAGGTGCAGAGAAAGATGTGCCATTAGTTAAGGTTAATGTATTATCCGCGCCAGTACTTGATGTTGGTAGGAGAAGCTCCTCGCCAGGTGCTGCGAAATCGATTTCTGCGCCATGTTGAGAAAACGATGACGAGAATGATTTAGCATTATTGACGGAAGATACGGCGATGGTATAGTTACTGGACGCTGGATAAGAAACCCAACCAGCGCTACCATTGCCGGCCGAGGCTACTATAATAGTGCCAGCCTCTTTAGCCTCCCTAAGAGCAAGTTCGATTGTGGTCTGAAAATCTTCTGGTAGCGGATTTGGTAATTGTTCTACAAGGCCGAGACTTAAGTTGATTACGTCAACCTTACCCTTTAACTCAGAAACAGCCATTGCTACCTTTGTAAGATCAATGCTTTTACCGCCGGAAACGCGGATGGGAACAATTTTTACGCTTGCTGGAGTGGCCTGGGTGATTGTTCCTGCAACGGATGTGCCATGCGTTACTCTTGAGGCGCCAGCACTTACGTTAGTACATGTTTGCGTGGTAATATTACAGGTTACCGTCATGTTGTCGTTGGCGTTGTTCCCACTATCGTCGGGATTTGTGTCGTTATCATAATAATCGTGAGCATAGGTCATATCGAGACGGTCGCCTGTGGTTGTTTTCTTGAACGCCCAGTGAGACGCGCGGATGCCACTATCAATCACGGCAACGGTAACTTTTTGGCCAGAAGTTAGACTTTTTGCGTAAGTATCTAGTTTCATGGCAGAAGTTCCCCAACCTAAGCACTGGTCTGGTATGCTAGTACCATTTGTGTATGTTGTAGCAGAGCGATCGGTGCATCGGTTTAGCTCCTCGTAATTATATATCGCATTCGATTCTGCATCGTCGTCAAGTTTTAACTGCATATTTAAAAGAACGCCAGAATTGTTATCTTTTTCTTTTATATCAAGATAGTTTGCGGATGTGGTGTTATAATCTGCAAACTCGACTACGTATACCTTTTCGGCTATTTTTGTATACTTTATAGCGTCTGGATGGCTTTCTTTAAATTCATCTAAGTTTGGAATATTGACTATTAGCTCATGGGTTTTCAGAGCAGTCTCCACTCCTTTAGTTGAAATTCCGCTGTCTCTGCTAATTTCCTGAATTACTGCGTTTGCTGTATTTGATATAGCGACCTCATCGCTACTCGCCTGTGTTTTTGGGGCGATCATGAACAACCCGCCGGCGACCAAACCCGCAGATGCTAATGATGCCGAAAAAAGCAAAGACTTTTTTCTCCTAACCATATAGGTGACCTTTCTCTTTATTTGACCTTTTTATTTTGACCTATTTATAAACGTATTTAAGCATAAACGAATCGTAAAAACAAGTACTTTTGATTATTTTTTTATAAAAACAACAAAAAAGGACCTCTTCATTGCTTACGAGCGTCTCTTTATTTGAATATATATCTGTAAATTAAACCTGGCTCCCCCGGCCAGACTCGAACTGGCAACCTCGAAGTTAACAGCTTCTTGCTCCACCATTGAGCTACAGGGGAAGGTAATCTAAGTGTACAAAGATACAGTGGAAAAGTCAAGTTTCATTTATTGTAATAAAAAGCACTTGCATTTTGGTCTCTCAAATGTTACTATAAGCTCACAAAAGGTCAAAAATAAAAATAAAAGAGAAAAAATATGAAAAAGCTCCACACTTCGGCTATGCTGGCTGTGGCTGCAGCATTTATAGCTTCGCCAATTTTTGGCGTTGCGGACGCGAGCGCGGCATCAACAATAGCATATAAAGACTACAGTGAATTAAATCGGAATACGTTAAATAATACATTCTCGTATTCGAAAATTTATTACACAGAAAACACTAAAATTACAGCTGCCCATGTTGGCGGCAGTGGAATTGCTCAAGGCAAAAGTACGGTTACTACCGACACCCAGGCATTTTCTTCTGGTCGTATTAATAGGGGAGAATCGTACACGTTATTAATTGAAAATAGCACCGCGGTTGATCCAAATGGGCAGCCACTAGATGTGCTATATAAAGTATCAAACGTAAACCCGTGGACAGACGAACTTAATGATGACGGAACGACAAAGTCCTACTCGAGTTTAAATATCGTAAAAGATATTAGTGGCTCTAATGCGGCACTGCACCCAGAAGAGAGTGCACAAGAAGTGCAGACCATTAAAGCCGGCGACCCTATTGTGGCTTGGATAGGTGCTACTCGAGCAGATGCTGTTTTTACAGTCGAATTCTGCAAGAAGGGTACTTACGTTGCATCTTCAGATAGCTGCACGTTAGCTACTAATATGAAGAGCGTCAGTAGCGCCATGTGGGACTTTGATGTTCCTAATATGGATCGTAATACCGACAGTAATGGCAACCCTATAGTTAATTCGGATGGCTGGTATGACTATAAAGAAGATGGCGATAAGTACTTCCATGGCAACGAAGGCATCGCGCCCCTATCTGGCACAAATACGGTTTACATGAATAAAAATTCAGCTATTGATGGGACGGAACTATCGACCGAGCAAAATGGTCTTTCCGTAAAGGATATAAATGGTGCCGCCTTTGATGGTATTTGGTATGGCAACTCTATCATGGCTACAGCAACTGGATTAAGCGGTTCTTGGTCCTTCCATTATAGTGGTCGTGGTTGCGCTGTTGGCTTTGTTTTCGGCTCTGCGGTGCCCTATGCAATGCCGAAACCAAAAAAGACAGTAGATAAAACTCAGGCGAGGGTTGGCGACACCGTTACGTACCGCATTTCTCAGGAAGTGCCGAATAACTACTCCGGCGAGGCAGATATTGTGACGTTCATGAATTTGTGGAGTAGGTATGACACTATTCCTCAAAATAAGGGCTACAGCGCGCTCAAAATAAGCGACAGCTTTAATAATAGCCTTACATTACCAGCGGCTAGCACTATTAAAATCGTCGACGAAAATAATAATGACGTTACTTCTCAATTTACAGTTGCAATTAGTGGGCAAAATGTCACAGCTACCGCCAAGAATGCAACCGGTATCAGTTTCTATGGCCATACCTATACAATGACTGTCAAGGCTACCGTAAAATCAACAATCACTGGATCTCCAGTTCAAAACTTGGCGCAGACTAGCTACACTCCAGTAGACGGTAGTGAAACAACCCTTCCTTCCGACCCAGTAGAAACAAAAATTTATCATACGGTCGTTACGAAATATATTAATGACGAAACCGAAGAAGAGATTGCCGATCCAACTTCCGAAGATTACGAACATGGCAAGTCGTATGATACTGACGAATCGGACGATATTCCTGAAAAATTCGTTCTTGTTAAAACTCCAGACAACGCTTCTGGTACCGTGAATCAGGACATCGAAGTAATTTATCGCTATCTCCCACCAAAAAAGGTCACGGCTCGTTACATTGATGATGAAACCGGAAAGCCAATTAGTGATCCTATCAGTGGCGAATACCCGCAGGGCGGTGATTATGAAACCATCCCTCTCCCAGACGATCCAAAAGGCTATAAGCTTGTAAAAATGCCAGATAATGCTAAAGGCGTGATGGGAAACAAAGATATTGAAGTTATCTATCGTTATCGAAAAGTTAAGAATCCAAACACGGCAGATATTAGCACAAAAGCATTTATTGGTGTAATCATCGCTAGTGTTATGGGTGGAGGATTATTCTTAGGACTCAAGCGACGTCGCTAGAAGACAAAAAGTATTTTTTCTCAATTTTTATACAGCCGCAAAATGCGGCTGTATTTTTTGACACCTATCAGACAAAAAGATATACTAAACTCAAGAAAAAAGAGGAGTTATTATGTGTGGAATTGTGGGATATGTTGGTAAACGAACTGCACAAAATGTGCTATTAAATGGACTCAAGCGTCTCGAGTATCGTGGATACGATTCTGCCGGTATTGCTACTCTAGATGATAATAATGATCCGCATGTTGCGCGCTCCGTAGGGAAGATTGCTGAGCTAGAGAACGTTCTACTCGCAAAGCCGCACGATGGCCATCTTGGCATTGGCCATACTCGCTGGGCTACGCACGGTGGAGTAACCGTTGCGAATGCTCATCCGCATCATGTTGGAAATGTCTATCTTGTCCATAATGGTATTATTGAGAACTACAAAGAACTCAAGAAAGGTCTGTCTAGCTATAAATTTCAGTCCGATACAGACACAGAAGTATTTGCCGCGCTAATCGATAGTTATTATAAAGATGGAGTATCTCTAAAGGATGCGGTCGCAAAAGCTGCCAAGAAAGTTCGTGGCACTTATGGCATTGCAGTTTTCTCACCAAATGAACCAGGCTCTATCGTGGTTGCTCGACTTGGTTCGCCGCTTATTATTGGTATCGGCCACGGCGAAACTGTCATTGCTTCTGACGCATCGGCGTTATTGGGTTATACCCGTGAGGCTATTTACCTCAACGATGGCGAATTGGCTGTCTGCACGGAAAATGGCGCGGAGGTATTCAATCTCAACCTCAAACATCTCAATGCTAGCCCAGAAACGATTGAGGGCGATGTTGAGCAAATTCAGAAGGGTGGCTATGATCATTTTCTTCTCAAAGAAATCATGGAGCAGGCCACTACTCTCCATAACACACTTTCCGGCCGTATAGACCTTAAAAATGGCAAGATGCACCTAGGTGGGCCAAATCTTTCTGAAGAGGAGATGCGCAATATTCATCATGTAGTTATTGTCGGTTGTGGAACCGCTTATTATGCAGGCTTGCTCGCGTCATACTATATGGAGCAACTCGTTCCAGACTTAACTACCGAAGTTGTAATTGCGTCAGAATATCGCTATCGCTCGTTCCATTTGCCAAAAGACTCAGTTGCCCTAATTGTCTCTCAGTCGGGCGAGACCGCCGATACGCTTGCATGTTTGCGCGAAATAAAGAAACGTGGCATAAAGACGCTTGGTATCGTGAATGTGATCGGCTCCACGATTGCTCGCGAAGTTAACGGTGGCACCTACGTGCATGCCGGTCCAGAAATTTCCGTTGCTTCCACGAAAGCATTTACGGCTCAGGTGGTAACAATGATAATGTTCGCCGGCATGCTTGCGGAATATCACGGTGGCAACGCTGAATTAATCGCTAAAATTACCAAAGAACTATCCATGCTGCCGAAAGAGATCGAAAAGACTCTCAAGAATCATCGCGACGAAATTAAGGCTTTAGCTAAAAAGTATGTTAAATATAACAATGCTCTATACCTTGGACGCGATACGGCCTACCCAATCGCGCTAGAGGGTGCTTTGAAGTTGAAAGAGATTTCATATACGCACGCCGAGGGTTATGCGTCTGGCGAGCTTAAGCATGGGCCTATTGCACTTGTTGATGAAACTTTCTTTGAGGTATTCAACATTCTAGATAACTGGCTGTTTGATAAGTCTATTGGCGGCCTTCATGAAGTCCGCGCTCGCGGCGGTAAGGCAATTGTGTTTACTAATAGCAAAGCCGAAATTGAAGCCGATGATATTGTTCGCATTAACAGTAAGATTAAGATTCTTGCGCCTCTACTTCTCAACACTCTCCAGCAATTGTTTGCATATTATATTGCAGTCGGTCGTGGTAATGATGTGGATCAGCCGCGCAACTTAGCTAAATCGGTTACTGTGGAGTAGTATGCCTTCTCGCGCTCGCTCAAAAGATTCAAATAAGGCCAGCCGACGCGCTCAAAGAAAAGCGCGTAAGGCTGACGAGCGCAAACGTCCGGAATATCCGCGGATCGATTTTAAGTCAATCCTATATTGTATGAAAATTTACCGAAAGGCAGTTGGTCCGCGTAGGTATTTTTTCTGGTTCTATCGTGTCGTATCGTCGGTTACTCCTGCCTTGACGGCGGTTATCGCTGGTTATGTTGTGACCTGTATTTCGGACGCAGTAGTCTCCCCAACGCATGACCTAACCTCTTTTATTGTCGCCGTGGCGATACTGCTGTCCGTGCAGTTTATTACGATAGTTCTGTATGCTATTTATCGTCTTCTTTCGATTTCCGCAAGCCAAGAGACATATATTTACGTAAGTGAACTTGTGGCGACGAAATACATTCAAATTCCGCTCGCCATGCGTGAAACGCAGGAATTCGCCGATAAATTTGAACGCGTGCGCGAATTTGGTCTATCAATCGACTATGTTTCAACGAGCGCTATCACCGTGGCCTCTTCGGTGATTAGTTTAATATCAATTATTGTCGCAACATTAGTGGTCTCGCCGTTTATTACAGTAGCAATACTAATAGCCGCAATTCCATCTTCAATATTAAGCCTTCGTATAGCTGCTCGCGAGCGACGCAATTGGCGCGAGTTTACAAAAGATCGTCGCATTGCTTCGGCTATTGAGCGCAAAATTACCAATTCTGACTCTGCGCTGGAAATCGAGTTAAATGGTCTGTCGAAACACCTCGTTTTACAGATGATAAAAGCTCGCCGACGCAGCCAAGAACAAGATATTGCCGATAATAAAGCCTTCTTTTTGCCACGTTTCGGCGCGGACATTTTACAGGATGTAGTCGGATATATCGTTTTAATAATTGTAGCAATTCAAATTATTTATGGCCGTTTGGCAATTGGTCAATTTCTTACCGTGCGAACTTTATTATCTCAATTAAATAACAATATTAGTAGCTTCTTTGAAAGTATAACGGCCATCAATACTAGCTTAGTTAATGCGACGGATTTTATGGAGTTTATGGAAACGCCCGCTCAACATTCCGGCGATATAGAAGTCAATCATTTGCCAAAAATCGAATTCAAGCATGTCAGCTTTATGTATCCGCATTCTGACCATTTCGCCATTGAAGATGTAAGCTTTACGCTTAATCCAGGCGACAGTCTTGCGATTGTTGGCGAAAATGGTGCAGGGAAGACTACATTGATAAAACTTCTAATAGGTGCATATATGCCGCAAGAAGGCATGATTTACGTAGATGATCATCCAATCTCCGAAATCGATCGCGAATCATACCTTGGCCAGATTGGAGCACTTTTTCAAGATTACTCCCGCTACGATTTTGCTACATTGGGAGAGAATGTTTGGTTTGGCAATGTAGAGAAGCCATATAGTCGTAAAGCTATCATGGAAGCGCTCGACGATGCGGGCTTAGGCAATCTAGCTATTGATTATAAGAATGGTCTTAATCAGCTTTTGTCCAAGGATATAGATGCTAAAAATGCCACCAATATATCGGGCGGGCAATGGCAACGTCTTGGTATTGCACGCGCCTTTTTCCGCTCGCCTAATATCTTAATTCTTGACGAGCCGACATCCTCAGTCGACGCAAAATCGGAATACGAAATATTTCGCAGCATCATTAAAAAACAGCAAGGGAAGAGTACTGTTATTATTTCGCATCGTTTTTCGACTGTGCGTCGCGCGGAAAAGATAATTGTGCTCGACCATGGCAAAATAATTGAACAAGGTACGCATAGTGAATTAATTGCGCAAGACGGTGTTTATAAAGAAATGTTTGAACTTCAAGCTGAAGGTTATGCTTAAAAGTAGTAAAATATAGTTATGCGTAAGTCACGAAAAACAATGTTTTTTATAACTATCAGTATAGCCGTGATAATTTTTCTCGGCCTTGTCACTTTAATTCTTTCGCCAAAGACCTTAGCCGATACGGCCTATGATGGCGTTATTCTACTAGTGTCTGTAATTAGTATCGCAATTGCAATCTATTCTGAGATTGAGCTAAATGCCGAATCGCGTCGCGTCGAAAAAATGGTCCACGAAATCAATCGAATGCGTGAGAACCTCGCTAACGATGTAGCAATCGATAAAAACGCGCGCTACAAGCTTGATAAGATTATTGCGCTAGACGAAGAGATATATAAAAAGGTCGGCGGTCGCAAGAAAACGGCTGATTTAGTAAAGGATAAAAAACAAACGGCCCAGAAAGCATAGGGTGGCATTACCAAGGTGTAATGGCTATATTGCTTATGTTAGAATAAGGATATATGGACATAAATCTATTAGATTTTTATTCGAGATTAGGCACAATTGCGATTATTCTTTTACTAGGTTTTATTCTTGGTAAATTGAAACTCATATCGTCCAAGACGAATAAAGACCTCGTCAATTTGCTCCTCACTGTTTTTATGCCAGCTTCGCTGTTTATGGCTTTTCCTGCGGCATATAGTGAAGAGACATCGGAGATTTTTCTTGCGGGCCTTATTGGTGGTTTTGTTGTAATGTTTGCAATTATTTTATTGTCGCTTCTTATTTTTAATAAGAAATGGTACAAGGGCAAGCTTCGCTACGAATCGCAATTTGCCCTTATTTTTAACAACGCAACCTTCTTGGGATACCCGATAATATCTAGCACATTTGGCGCTCAGAGCTCGGCTGTCATTGCGTATTGTGGTTTCATAATTGCATTTAATATTGCACTATTCTCGTACGGAGTCTATCTATTTAAGCATAGAGTTGATAGTAAACTGATTCTGAATGTCATTACGAATCCTAATATTATTGCAGTCGTATTGGGCGTATTAGTATTCTTGACCAGCTTTAAAATACCCCTCTTTCTTGATGATGCGGTAAGATTTACGAGCAACGCTACCACGGCTTTATCGATCATTTGCGTAGGTTTCATGTTGAGTACGGCAAAGTTTTTGGAGCTATTCAAGAAATGGAAGCTGGCACTTACCGCACTAATACAGTTGATTGTTGGGCCACTTGCCACCTACGGCTTGCTTGTTGCACTACAATACGTCGCGCGGGGCGCGGGCTTCTTCTTTCCAGACGAAGTTGTGGTGGTTTGTACACTTATTCAGGCTTTACCGACCGCTACTAGTCTCGGACTCTTCGCATCAAAATATGGTGGCGACGAAAAAGAGGCTTCGCAACTTGTCACGATGTCTACGATTTTCTCGATTATTACTATGCCGATAATGGTCGGTTTATTATTAATTCATTAAATTACATAATTAACTTATCAGTACTTGAGTCAACTATTTGCTGGCAACCACGGTGGTGATGATTGGTTTTGTTGAATCAATCGCGAGAGTGCTTTTCACGGTAACGGTGGCAGTTGCCGCTATGCCATTATGAGTTTTTGCCGTAATTGTGGCCTTCCCAATTTTCTTACCAGTCACCGTACCGCCTGTAACGGTTGCGATATTTGTATTACTACTTGACCAAGTTACGGTATTGTTTGTGACATTACTCGGCGAGACGGTTGCTGTTAGACGATAAGAGCTTCCGACCTTAATTGTAATTGCGGAAGAGTTTAGTTTAATGCCCGTAGCTGAGATTGTGGTTGTTGCGGTGGTGACGGTCAGTGTAGCAGATACTTCTTTGCCATTAATTGAGCGAGCTTTTATCGTAACGGTGCCAGCTTTTTTGCCTGTCACTTTGCCGCCTGTAACGGTTGCGATATTTGTATTACTACTTGACCAAGTTATATTTTTATTAGTTGCATTGCTTGGAAGTACGCTCGCAGTAAACGTTATAGTGCCGCCAACTTTTATTGATGCGCTAGATGGTGAGATTTTTACTCCAGTTACTTCAATTACGCTTGGTGTTTTTGAGAGAACGGTAATAGTCGCAGAAGCGGTCTTGCCATTGTGTGATCGTGCGGTTATCGTGGCGGTTCCAACATTCTTGCCCGTAATAACACCGCCGCTCACGGCAACAATATTTGCGTTACTACTTGACCAAGTGATTGCTTTATTTGTAGCATTACTCGGTTGGATGGTAGCGCTTAGGCGATAAGTATCACCGACTTCTATGCTCACATTTGTCGTATTTAGTCGTATGCTTGACACGCTTATTGTGTTAGGCGTAGTTGGCTTCGGTTGTTGTGGTTGGGTTTGAGGTTGCGTCGGCTGTTCGGATTGCTTTGCTTTTACGGTAATTGAAGCAGATGCTTTGGTATTTTCGTTTGCTTCTGCAAAAATGTAAGCAATGCCTTCCTTAACGCCAGTAACGACCCCGTTTTCGTTCACTTTTATGATATCCTCGTTGCTGCTAGACCAGGTCACCTTATCGGTCGAATCGGCTGGCGTTATTACGGCTACTAAGGTAGTCGACTCTCCTATCGCAATCGTGGCAGAGTCAGGGTTTATATATATTTCGGTAGCATGGATATCCGAAGAGTCGCCAGGTAACGTAGTGTCGTCATCGCTGGTCGGAACGTCATCTTGAGTACTGTCGTCCCCTGAACTTGTTTGCGGCCGTTGCTCCGTGCTTTGTTGAGGGTTATTTTTGGTGGGGGTAGGTTTTGGTGAGACGAGATTTGCGATAAATGCAATCACTCCAAAAATCAAAATAGATATCGCCGCAAAACCGCATATTACCGCTATGATGAAATTTCTTTTTTGATTTGGACCATCGAAATACATCTTGCCTCTTTTTAAAATTATAGCACGAGCGTAAGCACTTCAGCTGGCGTAAGTTTTAATAGTCACATAATGACTGAGCATTTAATAAATCATCTAACGTTGTAGCTTTGTCTATTGTAGAATATTTCGCAAATCGCTCTTCGGTTTTTGCTATATTTTTTAACTGCTCAAAATCGACTTCCTCAACTTCTATTTGTTCTCCACCGTCTAGTTTTTGCGGTTCTTGCGATATAAAACTAGTCGCAATAAAAGTGTAGACTAGCCAATCAATCTTCATGAATGGTTGATGTACTTCTACTAATTTCCAAGTGCGGAAAGACATGCCGGTCTCTTCTAGCATTTCGCGTTTTGCGGCGTCTAATTCTGTTTCTGCTGGATTATCATTTCGTCCACCCGGTAGATCGTAGAACCAATCTTTTCGTGGCTGTTTTTGGCGCGTAATTATGATTTTATTATCTTTTATGGCAATTATCTTTACTGTATCTGTTCGGCTTAGCATCTCGAATGTTTCGGTTGTACCATCAAAAAGCTTCTGTGGCCATTGATACACGTTAAAAATCTTCCCTGAAAAAACCAATTCTGCTTTTTCTGGAACTGTTAATATTCCATTGGGTATATATTTGCGCATATCATCATTTTATCATTCTCAATAATTTATTCGAGCAATGTGGAAAAATAATACGGAGGAGTCTAGATTGATTTTGCTAAAAAATATGTTAAAATATTAACATGTAGCACATTTAATTGCCAACGGACAGTAATGTAGGAGGGTTACTTTATGACAAGTATTGTTGGTGGCCCCAGTAAGGCCGAACTGGTCTTTAACTTGGGATTCGTTGATCTTGAGGGCAGAACGCCGATCCAATTTATTTTGAGCGATGGCGGAAAGCTCGAAGGCTTCATCTTCGCTCTCAAACAGCTGCGGAATGAGGAAGGTAAAGTAGTGACGAAGTATATGCTCCAGGGAATTTTTGGGGAAGATTGTTATACTGGGTGCTATGATTACACTAATCGCACCGGCTGGATTGAAAGGGGCGAAGTACCTTTTTGAAAGCAGCAAAAACTATGCTACCACCCGCATCAACGATGCGGGTTTTTCTTTTATCGCGGAGTTTCTTTTAAGACATGAAAAAGCCGCCCAGGCAAGCCGGGCGGCGGAAAGGGATCGAAGGGGCGGTAACAGCCAGTTATTCCGGGCGGGTCAGTATAGCATATCCAGTATGATCCTCTGTGTTGTAGAACATTCTGAATTTGATGCCGTGAACACCATGGGCAAAGCATCTTCCGTCCAGGTTCAGGCGGTGACCAGAGCCGTCTTCGTGCGAAAGGCCGTAGAGCTCTGTGACTTTGATGGCTACGCCCTTCGCGGAAGGGGTCTGGGCTGCAAACTTCATCGTTACCTGCACATCTTTGTCGTAGACGTACTCATAAGCGGTGAAAATTGTGCCTCTTTCCGGTCCATCGAGAATCTCGTACCGTACATCCATACGTAGAGAACTCCTTTCATAATGTACTCCCAATCTTGCGACTGGGGTGAAATGTTGTCTCACAATTGAGCCAACAACCGCAATTATACTACGTTAGCAACTATTTGTCAATAGTATCCTTTATTATCTCAGGCGTCAAAACATCCTTCGTGAGCATAAAAGATATATAATTATTAATCAGATATGAGGTATAAGATTAATAAAGACTTAAAGCGGTATATTGAACAAAATATTCTCCCCGAATATCAGAAGAACGAGGCGGGGCATGACATTAACCATATTAATAACGTTATTAAACATAGCCTTAAATTTGCAGAGAGTGTAAAAGATGTCAATTATAACATGGTGTACACTATTGCCACCTATCATGACATCGCGCATCACATTGATGCTAAGAACCACGAAAAACTATCCGCCGAAATACTTGCGTTCGACGAGCGGCTAAAGGATTTCTTTGACGATGAGCAGATAAAAGTTATGTCCGAAGCCGTCTATGATCATCGATCCAGCAGGGAGGGTGACCCAAGGAGCATTTATGGCAAAATTGTTGCTTCGGCAGACAAGAAGATGAGCTTTGATGACCCATTAAAAAGGACTTATTCTTATCGGATGGAGCATTTTTCAAATAGTACTCTTGCCGAAATTTGCGAGGAGTCGCGTCAGCATTTGATAAATAAATTCGGTAAAAGTGGTTATGCAAATAAGAAAAGTTATTTTGAAGACCCAGACCACGATAAGTTTTTAGAGCATATTCGCAACCTGACTTCAGATAAGAAGAAATTTGAGCGAAGATATATCAAAGTAAATCATATTAGCCCTTTAGACTGGCTAACGAAAGATGTCCGATGCGATTTAAAAAAGTATATTTCCGACAATATTCTTCCTGAATATTCAAAAAATGATGGTGGACATAATCAAGCGCATGTCATGGAGGTTATTCGTCGTAGCTTTGAATTGAATAAGGCGTTTCATCTAAGTCTAGATCCGAATATGATGTATGTTATTGCGGCCTGTCATGATCGGGGTAAATACGAAGATCACGAAAAGCATCATTTAATTGCCGCTCGATACTTTATAAATGACAACAACTTTTGTCAGTTTTTTGATAATCAGCAACGCGCTATTATTAAAGAGGCTATCGAGGATCATCGCTCTTCAAAAGAGGACGAGCCGCGCTCTACTTATGGCAAATTAATTTCTTCTGCCGACCGCAATTCTAGAATCGACATCGTTTTCGTGCGGAGCTTCTTTGTCGCTCACGAACGAATGCCAGATGCGGTAATATCAGATTATCTAGACTATACCATCGAAAGGTTGTCCAAGAAGTATAGCGAAACTAATCCTGAAAATATGTTTTATGAGGATAGAATTTATAAATCTTTCTTACGTGAAATGCGTAATTTATTAAAGAATGAAACGGAATTTAAAGATAGATATTGTTCCGTGAATCATATTTCGTCTAGGCAAAATTTAGTCAAGGAAGAACCTGGAGCAATTGAATTCTTGTCGGGATACTAACATCTTGACGGAATTCAAAAAAGCTATTGTTTATTATATATAGCTGGGATACAATAGTCTCAACGTTAGTATGACGTTAGGAGGTGTAGAGTTCTTCAAATCTCAACTAGCTGCGAGAGAAATGGAGAATGGTCGATGTTATTCAGGAGGGGTCCTGTAGCATCTCGCGCCAAGGAGCGCAAAACAAAAAGGGAGAAAAACAACAAACTAGTCCGTATTTTGGCGGCTACGTTCTTGGGTGTTTTTGTCTCGGTTCTTTTTGTGAACCTGATTATTATAGGATATAGGGCTTCTGTGGCTGAATCTCTCGAGAGTGGAACGCGCATCGAAGAAGAATCAGAGTTGGTATATTATCTAACGGTAAAATATAATGGCGTTGATAAGCATGGCGTAGAATCCACTGATGCGGTTACTTCAAATATTAAGAGCGGAATAGTAGAGGTCGTTGATCGTATTCCAGATGGCCTTGATTTTGTTGGCTTTCAAACAACGCAAACTGGACTTATTGGTGCGGTAAATCGTAGCGATAATACCATCTCTTGCCCTGGTCGCGTAATTGATGATACTAACGAACAGTCTGCTGAGGCGGGGGTATGGAACGCGGCTCGCACGGAATTTACTTACCATGGATTGCATTATTATTCTGACACCAGAACGATAAAGCTTAAGGCAATAGATATTCAAGCCGGTTGTGATTTAGTAGTAGGTATTATCACAAAGACTCCATCTCTTGGAGACAGGGAGCGTATGGATTTTTATAATACTGGCAGGGCTGGCGAAAAACTCATCAATAAGGACTCGAACACTGTTCATGTCTGGATGGGTAAAGATACCACGCCGTCAATTTATAATGTAACCTACAGCTATACTGGCGATATACCGGAGGGCGCCCCTACGCCACCTAGCAATCAATCATATACACAGGGCTCGACTGTTGGTGTAGCTATGGAGCCATCCATTGATGGATATGAATTTTCAGGGTGGACGACGTCTGATGCTACTGTTAGCGATGGGGTGTTTACTATGCCAAGTAATAGTGTAAATTTTGTGGGTATCTTCACTAAGAAGCAAGCCACTACGAAATACACGGTTACTTACGCGATAAATGGCGATGCTCCAGCGGGTTACATTGCTCCTAAGGAAAAGTTTTACGAGGCTGGCGAAATTGTTAATTTAGATTCAAGCCAAGCTAATGATGTTATTGATGATTACATTTTCTCTGGATGGGTATCCGACGGGTTGAATATAATTAATGGGAGCTTTGTGATGCCTGAAAGCAACGTTACTTTTACGGGCAGCTTCACTCGTCAGGCCTACAGCGTTACTTACGCTTTTGAGGGCGATGTCTTACCGCCAAATGCATCATCATTGTTGCCCGAAACAGTAAGCTACCATGCTGGAGATGTTGTAACTCTTGCCACTAATCCAAGCGCGGACGGCTATTACTTCATGGGGTGGTATAGCAAGTCGTCTTTTACTATGCCAGCAAATAATCTTGTAATAAATGGCGAATGGATGGTTCAGGCGGGCGTTTTTTCGCCAACTATTTCGGTCAGTATTCCCAATCAAGAAGATAGTTATCATATTGATCAGACCGTAGAATTCGACGTTATTATTACGAATACGGCAGATTTTCCTATTACTAACATTCAAGTGATTGAGCAACTCGACGGCGCGGTATTTATAACTGGAGCTGGCTATGCTCTCTCGGAAGATTACCTTGCAACCATTCCTATTCTTGCTGCCGGTGAGAGTATTACATTAAAGGCGCAGTATGAGATTACGAAGGATGAGACTGGCGAGATTGCGAACGTCGTAGCTATATCTGGAGCTACGGCAGATGAAGCGAATTATAATATCGACACGACCAAAGACTATACGGCTTCCGTTACTTTTAATACGAAAAGCTGGCAGGATATCCCAGTCCTAACTGGCGTGCGTATGGGCGATATATTACCATATGTGTCAATCATAGTAATAGGAATAATCTGTATCAATGTACGAAAGATAACTACTCGCGAATCTAGTCTTTGGAAGTGGGGGGCGAGCCTCTTCATTATTTCGAAATCGCGCCTTTATGCTTTCGTTGGTATATTTGTAATTATTTTAGCGTCTTCCTTCTCGATTTTTTTGGTTAGTGAAGTTTTCGCTACGCCAACCGAGCCAATTCCGTCTATTGAGTTAGTATCGCAGCATGCTAGTTATATAAACGGCGAGTCGGGCGCATGGAAGGTGAATAAGCAAGCTGGCTGGACCGGTCGTAATACAGCTAGGATTATTATTGACGTAGATTCTCTGATGAAACTCCAAAACGAGGATAATGATGTTCTTTTTGTTTTGGATAATGGCAATTCGATGAGAGGGGATAGGCTACAAGCGGCGAAAGATGCTTTAATCAATTTTACGAACGACTTCCTGGACGAAGGAGACAATAATATCGCTATTGTCACATTTAACCATGATTATAATATTGAAACCGATTTCACCAACGACCGCGATTTATTGCTGTCGGAAATTTCGAATATTACTGCCGAAGACGTCACCAACGGCGGCGCAAAAACAAATTACTATCAAGGGCTAAATGGTGCTGAGCGCTTACTGCGTAGTTACATCCAACGCGATAATCGAAATGTAACGATTGTTTTCTTGACTGATGGTATTCCAAATGAAGAGCTCTTGTATCAAAATGCAGAATATCAGCTTATTAAGCACAAATATTCTTTTGTTACTATTAATGCTATTCAGTATGAAATGGGTGACGCTGTTATTAGAGATTTAGCCGCAATATCGGATAGTCAATTCGTTGCGAGCAAGAATATCCTTGCTGATGTAATATCCGAGGCATCTATCGCTCCATATAAATATGACGAATTTGTCCTTACGGATCATATAGACGATGAATTCTTCACAATTTCGGGGCTCGATGCCATTCGCGCAAATAGGGGTACGGTAACATTAGAATACGAAGGCTCTACTCCCGGAATAATGTGGGATATAAGCGGCGCACTTCGCTCTGGGTTTTCAGCTCACATGGAGATAGATATAAGACTTAAAGACGAATATATCGCCGAGCCAGGGCTGTATTCGACTAACAAAAATGCATCAGTAATATCATCCTTGTATGATGCTGCTAGTGAAAACGTAACTACTGAGTCTACGCCAGTACTTAAGACTGACTATAATGTCACCTATATACCTAATGCTCCAAGCGATTGTAGTGTGTCTGGCATACCAAACCAAGAATCCCATTTCGTATATACGGCCGTAGAAATAGCAGATACTATCCCAACATGTAGTGGGTATAATTTCGCCGGCTATGAAATTGTGGAAAATCAAGTTACTAGACTTAATGACGATTATTTTCGCATGCCAGACAAGAACATTACGCTCGGTGCGACTTGGACGAAAGTTGATTTAGGAAAGCGCATGGAGGGCACGGTTCACGTTGCTAAGACTCTTTATAACGAAATCGCTAAAAGGTCTATTGCGCAGGGTCCCAATGGTGAATTTAATTTAGATAGTGGGCTCAACTTCGGCAACGCTTCGTCTGCTACTAATGGTGATGGCGCTAATACCGTCGCATCAACGGCGAGCGACGAGTATCCGATTCATTATTTCCGTGGTGCCGTCGCGGACAATAATGTACTATTCGCAGGTATTTGTTGGAAGGCTCTACGCACTACTAGCACGGGTGGCGTAAAACTGGTATATAACGGAAAAGTGGGTGGCGATAATCAATGCGACAATTCCCGTGGCACGCATGATGGTTTTGGCAATAGAACATCGCTGAGTCTTCCTGATAATTATTACTACGGTACTGACTATATATATAATGAGAATACCAAGACTTTCGCTTTATCGGGCGTAAAATACCTTGCTAGATGGGATGCTACTACGGGCGACTCGCTCGTAGGGAAATATACCTGCAGGAGCGCAAACGAGAATGGCTCTTGTGCGACTATGTATTATATAGAATCTAGACGAGATGATAGTTCTGCTTTTGTTTTGCCATTAAACTCTTCTATGTCATATTATGCGATTGGTAAAATGCAGTTCAATCCTAGCACTGATTCTATGGCCTATGTTGGATATATGTACGGGGATGTCTACTCTCGTGACAATATGACTATTTCCTCATCGCAAAGTTATGTATCGGATGCAGCAATTCTTTTCGAAACTTCACTTAGCACTGATTTCTACTATGCCGATAATATGACCTACGGCACTGAGGTGGCGGGCAAATATAGTCTCGTTAATCCATATCAAGTCGGATCCGCTTCGGACTATGCTGGCCTAGTCGGGAGATATACTTTCCGCGCTAGCCAGAGCGACTACAGCAATAATGTCATCTACTATATTGTCGCCGTGGAAGACTCTAAGATGTATTATCTTGAAATGCGAGACGGCGAAACCCTCCCAGATGTTGATACTAGTTATATGGTTGGCGACATTATTTTGGATAATGGCGACGGCACTTATACATTAAATAATGCTATTGCCTTAAAGAAGAGCGAATGGGGCTCTAGGTACGCTGAGGCTAAAGGCAAGTTCACTTGTGGCAATAATACTAATGTTACCTGTAATAACCCACAATATATTCAAGATGCTTTTATATACTCATATAGCTATATTCCAGTCAATTCTGTGCTCACTATAGCAAAATCTTATGACAACTCTGGGCTCGTGGATACTATGGTTGCAAAACTCTATGAATTGTCTCAAAATCCAAGTAACTACTCTGAATACAAGTATACCTGCGGCAACGCTTCTAGTGTTTGCGCATCTAGCGAGCTTCGTCTAGTAACTGAATATACGGCAATAGACTACACATTTGTTCATAACGTAATCTTTGGCGCTAGTGTTACTTGGAATGGAGCATCCTATACCTTGAATGACGTCAAGGGGCCCGAAAGTCACAACAATATGGCGGATATATCTACCCATCATTATATTTGTCCCACCTTTGGTCAGACCAGCTGTACTCAAGTACGCTACATTTATTACTACACCGGTTCCGGCGATGCGTATTATGTCACGCTTTCGAGTGGAGTAGACGACATCAATGATGTGCTTGCGGCAATGAAGGAGAATAAGACGAACTCTACAGTCAAGAGCGCCATCGATGCATGGTATGCGCACAATCTTATAAACTATACGGATAAAATTGAAGACACTCCATACTGCAACGATCGTAGCTTTAGGGTTTATAATGTTGGCGGCTGGAATCCAAATGGTGGTAGAACTAATGGCGGTGCCTATTTCAACGTACTGAGTTACGGCAACTCTCCTTCCTTCGATTGCTCGGCTAACGATTCATTCTCTGTTAACACGACTAATGGAAACGGCAAACTTACGTACCCCGTTGGGCTTCCGAACGAATCTGAGCTTACCCTTGCGGGGCATGGCATGAGCGGATATAGCAGTAACACGTATCTGTATACTAGTAATAGCTCTTCATGGTCTATGACTCCTTACTCATTCCACAATAATAATGCCCTCAATCTTGTCTGGAATACACGCTCGGGCTACGCCAATGTGGACACATCTTATGGCTCAGTGCGTCCTGTTATCTCTATTATTCCTGGAGCTATCATTACGGATGGCGACGGAAGCGTTGGTAATCCGTGGGTATTAGAATAGGTCGACACAGCAGGAGGTTAATATGGTACAATGAAAAAGGAGATTGTGGGGCAAAAATAAACAATAAAAGTCATTTTAGGTCAATAATAAAAAATAACAAGAGAAGGACAATCAAATGAAAAAAAACAAATAGAGCAATTATCGCTACGGCGGCTGTAGCGGTAGCCGCTACCGCTATCGCTCCGCTCGGTAATGTATTTGCTGCTACTGCGCCAACTTGGACTGGCGGTAGCTCTGCTACGATCATTCGCAAGATTCCGAATGCTTACGGTACAATCAGCAATACTTTCGGCTATACTATTACGGCAAATTCTGGCAACCCAGCTGGTGCAACGGGCGTTCCAGCCGCACCGAGTATCGTCTTTAATAATAGCTATGCTACACAAGGCGAAGCCTCCGAGGCTGCAACGATAGATTTTAGCGGTATGCAATTTGAGCGTGCTGGAGATTATTCCTATGCTATCGCCGAAAGCTCATCAACTAATCCTACCGTTTACCCGGTAAGTGGCGACACCTACACTGCGGTAGTTAGCGTACGCAATAACAATGATCTTACTGGCTTCGTTGCTAGCCTATACATTAAGGACTCTGGCGGTAACAAGCTTACGACTTTCTCTGGTACTGATTCCGAGTTTACTTTCGCAAGCACTCCAGCCTTTACGAATATTCAGGTATCCCACACCGTATCCGGCAGCGCGGCGGATCCAAGCATTTGCTTTAGCTATACTTTTGCAGCAAGCACTAACGATAGCTATGTCCTAAGCACGGAGTCTACCTGTGAAAACAACGATACTATCAAGAATGGCGACGTGATTAAACTTAAACATCAAGATACCGCTACGATTGGTCTCGTAAGGGCTGGGTCGCAAATTCCAGTTGGAACCACCTACTCATTCACTAAGGTTGGTAGCGATGCCTATACGACTTCTATGGATGGCGTAGAGCAAACCAGCACTGGCACTAAGACCATGGTTGCTACCGGCGCGCCAACATACAATACGGCAAACAAGACTACTATAAACGAGAGACTTGATTCTACTGTCGATACTGGCGCCGTGATGAATATAGCTATTTATATTCTCTTGGCTCTCGCTGGTGCAGCAGGTGTTTATTATGTAGCCCGCAAAAAGCTTTCTAATAAAGCCTAAAACATATAAAAACACGTAAATATAAAAGCTGGGCGCAAAAACCATACGCCCAGCTTTTGTAGTATATATAGTTCTTTTAGTACGGAGAGCGACTCTTCCCGCCGATACCGTAATATTGGCATGACGGCTTATGGTTTTGTAGGAAAACTAGAGCATAAATATGCCATAATAAACACAAGAATGATAAAAGGATAATGATATTATGCAGCAAGATACAACTACGACCGCTACGGCGCCGGTTGTTGATAATAAAAAGCCAAATGATGTGAAAAAATGGGTAATTATTGCAGCGGTTGCTTGTCTTGTGGCGGTTTGCGGAATCGGATTTGGCATCTATGGCATGGTTCAGAGTACGCAAAAAGATGCTCAGATTTCTGATTTGAGAAATAAAATTGCCAGAGATGATAAAAATACTACTCAGCTAGACTCGCGCGAAGAAAAGGAAGAGCAAGAAGAAAAGGAAGACAAAGAGGAAGAGGAAGAAAAGGCGGATAATCCAAACAAACCAGTTTCGCGTTTCGAATATGAAGATAAAATCGATGCCCTAGATATGGATATTCCTCTTGTTTCTGATCGATATTTAGGGATATCGGAATTAGGAATAAAAGTCAAATTACCAAACATTTCTAACAACATTACCTATAAGAAATATGTTTCAGAAGTTGGCAATGTCTTTTATAAGCTTTATAGTGACGGCGAGCCAGTAAATCTTTCCGTCTTTCAAATACCGAAATCGGCTGGAGCTGCACCTGATACGACAATATATAGGAGTACTGTCGGAGGTAATACGTACGCAATAGCTTTAGATAATTATGAGGCAGAATTGCAACCACCCTTATCTACACTTATATACTTTTTCCGAAATGCCGACGGAGTTATAGTAAAACTCTAAAAACCTCGCTATCTTATGTGGCCGCCCATTCTCGCGAATCATTGAGTCTTGTCTGGTATCTATATGTAATAGGTAAACAAATAATACCCTATTGGTATTTTCCTCTTGGTGGGGTTTAATTCACCAGGTATTAACATTGTATAGGGAGGATATAAAGGATGGAATATTGTATATATAAAAGGAAAGCCCCGCTCGATATTAATGAGCGGGGCATTACAAATGGGACTATATGAGGTTTCAATTAGCTACAGGATGGAGGCTATAAAGTGCTTTGGGAAGATCGTCGCGTCTTTCCATACCGCTTTTTAACCTGGTTGCTCTCATCTCTTCGCAGTCTATTTGCTAGGAGACTTCAACTTCAGTGAGTATCATCTACCATCAATTCTGATGATAGTTCTATTATGGCGCATATGTTGCAAAGGCGCTGAACGGTCTACGTGGGACTATTTGTGCGGTAGAAGCTTGACAAAAACGGAAATATATGATACCATAATAATATTTAAGGATACTTAAGGTTCATTTATGAAAAGGAGGCACCATGGGCAGAATCTTTCAGAGTCTCACAATGGCTGATACGATAACTGATTATGCGTTAAAAATATGCGTAAACAAAGAAAATCGCGTACTCCCCGGCACATACGGCGTAATAACTGCTTTGCTCAGAGAGGGAAAAGCGTTTGATTACTTGTATATCTTGGACGATTTCGAAATCACCGCGGAGCGAATATATAAAATGTATTCATTCTGTTGCGATAAGGATTTCGAGAGGTTCAAGCTTTGCTTGCGGATGATCCGAGATGGCGAGTTCGACAAGAGATCAGTGAAGGCAAATCTGATTGCGGATATGCCTTTGCCGTTCATCAATGACTCGGTACCGATTCCGGACGACACGAGCGCAGCGTGGTCAGAATGGTGCGCAAAGCAAAAGGAGCTATTCGTAGCTACCGGAGATAATTAACCTAAGATATGCCGCCAGTAATAACGCTGGCGGCTTTTTCGATTTAAAGAACAACGACTGCAACAAAAAGCGCCATCTCCTGCAAAGATGGCGCAAAGGTGCTGAACGGTCTACGGACTCTTATGCTAATTTGGGGATTTAATAGCCGAAATTATAGAAGTAAATTATAATTTCTGACATGTTTTTTGTTGCAAAAATGACATAAAAAATACCCCTCTATTTTTGCAAGGGATTTAACAGGTATTTACAGATTGCGATATAGTCAAAAACTATTTTATAAATCTTCTGGTGGGGGCAGCTGGGTTCGAACCAGCGACCAATCGGTTATGAGCCGACTGCTCTAACCACTGAGCTATGCCCCCGTGAA
>JAEEGH010004709.1_pt1 | contig 34794 bp, 28 predicted proteins | sample 9134181 | NCBI WGS metagenome assembly JAEEGH01 (sample SAMN16246544, study PRJNA631951) | gut metagenome | biome: gut microbiome; feature: rumen; material: DP-attached | host: Bos | place: Iran: Karaj | collected 2018-10
CCGTTCTTGGGTGTTCCGAGGCCATATCGCATACGATGAGGTGACGGGATGCTATGTTAAAAAGAGACTCACCCAAGAAAGTTAAAGTTGCACGTTGCTGCGTTGCAGTTGAAAAATAAGTAATTTATAGAATGGAGGGGAGGTAACAGAAGTTAACTGGAGTTATCGCTGCGCTTTGGAAGTTAACGGACGATTGAAAGTTGAAAATTGAAAGTTGAAAAACTTGGCTCTCTGTTAGCGCCGAAGACCATTAGTGTGCGTAGCACTTTTAGTGGCACGAAGGGCCTGTTAGCATCCAGAACTATAGTCCATTAACTCCACAGCCATAGGCTGTTACCTCCCGTTACCTCCTCTTAACTCCAAAAGAATAAAAATGATGAAAATTGAAAATACTTTTGAGGGCTTCTTGCTCTTGTGGCAACAATTGGAGGCCACACGGCAACTTTTGGCAGGGCAGAGCAGACGGTTCTGCGTGCGGAATATCCTTCGGTCTTGGTTCCCTCGGGGAGCCTTGCCGAGACCGAGGGGCGAGGAGATGTCGTTCGACGACCTGGTGTGGCATGTGTGCCGCATTGCCTCTCCTTCGGGCGAGATATTGGGTTGGACGGAGCTGCCTCCGCCAACGCTCGCGCCCCGTGTGCATCGCGAATGGCTCCGCGCCCTCACGCAAGTGGTCCTTGGACTCAACTACCAACAGGTGAAACTCAAGGAACTGGAAGCCGCTTATCGGGCGGTGTTTCCGAGCGGTACGAAACTGAATGTGGCCAAAAAGTGCCACCCTGAATCGAAAAGCCTATAAAGGTAGTGAGAATATGAAAATCCCCGACCTACGTTGTGTAAGCCGGGGATTTTATATAGATGGGAGCAAAAGCAATGGAAAAAGAAATATCAATTTTCAATTGCTTCGCTCTGGCAAAGCCTTATCCACCGAAGTTATCGAAACGGATCATGTCGTCCTCAACACCGAGAGAGTGCAGGAGGTCGAGCACGGTCTTAGACATCATCGGAGGTCCGCAGAGGTAGTATTCACAATCCTCTGGTGCCTCATGCTGCTTCAGGTAGGTATCGCCCATGACAGGAGCTACGAAGCCTGGAGTATATTTGATGCCAGCTGCATCGGCCTTTGGATCTGGACGGTCGAGTGCCAAGTGGAAATGGAAGTTCGGGAAGTCCTTCTCCAACTGGAGGAAGTCGTCGAGGAATGGAATCTCCTCCAAAGCGCGCGCACCATAGAAGTAGTGCATTGGACGCTTGCGATCCTCGTCGGAAATGCCGTGACCCTTGAGCATGTGCATGATCTGCGCACGGAGAGGAGCCATACCGGCACCACCACCTACCCAAATCATCTCGCGACCTGTGCCGTACTGAGGACGGAACTCACCGTAAGGGCCTGACATAATAACCTTGTCACCCGGCTTGAGCGAGAAGATGTAAGAAGATGCGATACCTGGGTTGACATCCTGGAAGCCAGGTCCCTGCTCCTTCGGTTTGAATGGAGGAGTAGCAATACGGACGTTGAGCGTGATGATATCGCCCTCGTCAGGATAGTTGGCCATAGAGTAAGCACGGACAGTTGGCTCTGGGTTCTTACACTTGAGAGGGAAAAGTCCGAACTTCTGCCATGCTGGCAAGTAGGTGTCGCCGATGAGTGACTTGTCGAAGTCCTTGTCATAGTCGATGCAGTCGAATGCAGGGATGCGGATCTGAGCGTAAGAACCTGGCTCGAAGTGCATGTGCTCGCCAGCTGGCAGAGCCACCTTGTACTCCTTGATGAAGGTTGCCACGTTCTTGTTGCCAATAACGGTGCACTCCCATTCCTTGACGCCGAATACGTCATCGGGAACGATGATCTTGGCATTCTCCTTGATCTTGGACTGGCAGGCAAGACGATACTTCTGCTTGATCTGCTTGCGGCTGAAGAAACCAACTTCGGTAGGCAGGATGTCGCCAGCGCCCTCTTCGATGATACACTTGCACTGACCGCACTTACCGCCGCCACCGCAGGCTGATGAAAGGAAGATACCGCCACTCTGCAGGGCAGCAAGGGCCGAGGTGCCGATGCCAGCCTCAATCTGCTTCTTGCCATTGACGTCGATGGTGATGTTGCCCGAAGGAACCAACCATGCCTTGATGACGAGCAGCAGGGCTACGAGTAAAAGAATTACAATCAGAAAAACTACGATTGCATAAATGTATGTTGTCATAATCTTAATTTACTGTTTTAGAATGTTGATTTTCGATTAAAATTATAACTGAATGCCCGAGAAGCTCAGGAAGGCCATCGCCATCAAACCGGTTACGATGAAGGTGATGCCCAAGCCCTTGAGTGGAGCAGGGACGTTGCTGTAAGCAATCTTCTCGCGGATGGCTGCGATGCAGGCAATGGCGAAGAGCCAGCCGATACCGCTACCAAGTGCATAGACGGCTGCATAACCTACGTTCTCGAACTCCTTCTGCTGCATGAAGAGCGAACCACCGAGGATGGCGCAGTTCACGGCAATCAATGGGAGGAAGATACCCAGTGAACCATAGAGGGCAGGGAAGAACTTCTCGACTACCATCTCGACAATCTGCACGATGGCAGCAATGACGGCGATGAAGACGATGAACGAAAGGTAGCTCAGGTCAACTCCCTCGGCAAGGGCGTTTGGCTGGAGCACATACTTGTCCAACAGGTAGTTGACTGGCAGGGTGACGAGCAGCACAAATGTAACGGCTGCACCGAGACCTACGGCAGTCTTAACGGTCTTTGACACTGCAAGGTAAGAGCACATACCCAAGAAGAGCGCAAAGATCATATTGTCGATGAAAATCGACTTGATAAATAGATTTAAATATTCCATTTTTGCTTTCTTTGTTTAGTTTCGCTATCGCTTAACTGAGGTTTTGAGGTTCGGAGGTTTTGAGGTTGGTTTGATAGGAGAGGTCCTTACGACCTTACAACCTTATAACCTTACAACCTAATAATCTAATCTCTAGAGCTCCAGCGAAAGGGTATTATTACTTGTCTTGCAAATCAGGATTCTTGGCACGGAGGTACCAGATGATGCAACCGAGCAGGATAAGGGCAGAGGTTGGCATCACGAAGATACCGCAGTTCTGATAGCCATCGTAGCCGGTCTCGTTGACGAAACGGGCAATGACGTCGATGCCGAACAGAGTGCCTGAACCGAAGAACTCACGGAAGGTAGCCACGACAAACAGGATGAGGGCATAACCCAAACCGTTGCCCAGACCATCCATCAAGGCTGGCCAAGGCTTGTTGCCCAGGGCGAAAGCCTCCAGACGACCCATCAGGATACAGTTGGTGATGATGAGGCCGACATAGACGGAGAGCTGCTTGCTCACCTCGAAGGCATAAGCCTTCAGGATCTGGTTGACGAGGATGACCAATGCGGCAACGACTACCAACTGCACGATGATACGGATGCGGTTAGGAATGGTGTTGCGCAGGAGGGAGATAATCACGTTGGCAAATGCAAGGACGCAAGTAAGGGAGATACCCATTACGAGGGCTGGCTTCATCTGTGTGGTGACAGCCAAGGCCGAGCAGATACCAAGAACCTGTACTACGACAGGATTGTTCGTCCAAAGTGGACCGGTAAATACACCGGGTTTCTTTTCTGCTGCCATAATTATTGTACATTAACAGGTTCAACATTCAAACTATCACTCGCACAGCTGTCGGCAGGACAAGCTTGGCAAGGAGCGTTGCTCGTGGCAACCTTCTGCAAAGCGGCCTTGTAGCCAGACAGAGAGTTCTCGACGATGAGGCTCACGCAATCGGATGTCTTGGTAGCACCGGTGATGGCATCTACCTGATCGGCACCGTTGAGTGGAGTCTTGCCAGCCTTGAGCACCTGAACAGGAGCGAACTCACCGTTCTTGAAGACGTGCTTGCCGATGAAGGCAGCGGCAAAAGCAGGATCATCCTTGATCTTGGCACCCAGACCTGCGGTTTCGCCAGCATGGTCGAAAGAGGCGCCAGCGATGGTGGAACCATCAGCCTCGACCGAGATATAACCCCAGACAGCATCCCACAGACCTGCACCATAGAGGCACATGATGTAGTAGGGCTTGCCCTGGATGTTGGCCACGAAGATAGGCAACTGGGCCTCCTCCTTGACAACACCAGCCTTGAACTGAGCCTTGGTGGTGATTTCAAAAGCGTTGACACCGCTCACCTCGTTGCCCTTGACATCGACGACACGCATGTTGTTGTCCATGTCAAGCTCGTTCCAGATGGCGGCAGCGTTCTCGAAGGTTACCTCCTTGCCCAATACAGAGCTGACAGAGGCAAGAATCTGCTGCTTCTTCTCGTTGTCGCTGTTGGCCTTCTGCTGATCCTTCAAGCCTACAGCTGCAACCGTAAGAAGTATTGCTACAAGCACACAAAGCAATGCAGCATAAATCACGGTATATACGTTACTATTGCGATTCATAATCTTTATGCTTTAATGCGTTTAGCACGCTTATTGATATTAGCTTCAACAACATAGTGGTCGATGAGTGGTGCTACGGCATTGCCGAGCAGGATAGCCATCATCATACCTTCTGGATAACCGGTGTTGAACATGCGGACAATGATTGCCAATACACCGATGAAACAGCCGTAGATGTACTTACCCGTGTTGGTGCGGCAACCGGTGACAGGGTCGGTAGCCATGAAGACAGCACCGAAGGCAAAACCACCGAGGCAGATCTGCTGGGCAACGGTAGGAGCCTGAGCATCGAATGCTGCGATGATGGCCGACATAGCTGCACCACCAGCAAAGACGCTGAGCATGATGCGCCATGAAGCAACCTTGGTGACGAGCAACAGCAGGGCACCCAAGAGGATGGCTGCGGTTGAAGTCTCGGCAATGGAACCTGGGATGGTACCGATGAAAGCATCCAGGGTAGAGAAGGTCTCTGGCTGGAAGGTGTGGTCGGCTACTGCTGCCAATGGGGTGGCACCCGAGAAGCCGTCAACGACCTGTGTGCCCTCGATAGGAGAGTCGCAGAGTGCTGAACCGGTACGTACGAATACCTGGTCGCCCGACATGGCCTTTGGATAAGCAAAGAATAGGAACGCGCGGGTAACGAGCGCAGGGTTGAAGACGTTCATGCCCGTACCACCGAAGATCTCCTTGGCAAAGACAACCGAGAAAGCTGTTGCTACGGCAATCATCCAGAGTGGAGTGTTGACAGGAACAATCATAGGAATCAAGAGACCGGTTGCGAGGAAACCTTCGGCAACCTCCTCACGCTTGTAGGCAGCTACGGCCATTTCGATGCCGAGACCTACGACGTAGCTGACAACTACCTTAGGCAGGAAGGCTACGAAGCCATAGAGGAACTGCATGAACCAGCCGTCGTCGATGCCGAGGGCGCGGTCATGTTGCAAACCTACGTTCCAGCAACCCATCAGGAGGGCAGGAACCAGGGCAAGGATGACCATGATGATGACACGCTTCGAATCGACCGAATCGTGTACCTGTACACCCTTGCGGCCAGCGGTCTGGCGTGGTACGAAGAGGAAAGTGTGGAACGAGTCATAGACCGACCACAGGCTCTCGAACTTGCCACCCTTCTCGAAGTTGGGGGCAATCTTTTCGTGGATGAAATTATTTAACTTATTGCTCATATTACTCCATTTCTTTTCTGAGTTTAACAAGGCCATCGGCAATTACCTGCTGAACAGGAGTCTTGGAGGCATCAACAAACTCACAGAGGGCGAAGTCTTCAGGAGCAACCTCGTAGATGCCCAGAGCCTCCATCTTGTCGATGTTGTAGGTCAGGACAGCCTTGTAGAGCTCCTCCGGATAGATATCCATTGGGAAAACCTTCTCCCAGGTGCCGCTTACGATGAGGGCACGTGGGCCACCCTTGAGACGGGCGTCGAGTGTCCACTTCTTGCTCTTGAACAAGCCGAAGAGACCGCTCAAACCGGTGTTGCTGGTAGAATAACGGTTCAAGCCTGGGGTGATCCAGCCGAACAACTCGTCGGTATCACCACCATCAGGGATGACGGTAACGGTGTTGTCGAAGAAACCAACGACACCCTCCTTGCCAGCATTCTGACCGGTGAGTACGTTGCCGGCGATGTAACGCTGGGTGTACTCAACATGCTTGACGTTGCCATCCAGGATGCTTGCCAATGTCTGACCAGGCAGAACCTTGGCATAAGCAGGAGAAACAACTTCGGAACCTGCTACGGTAATGGTGCGGGTGAAATCGACCTTGCCAGCCAAAGCACGACCCATGACGATGACGTCGAAGGCGCTGACGGTCCACACCTGCTCGCCCTTGTTGAGAGGCTTGATGTGGTTGATCTGTACGCCGACGTTACCGGCTGGGTGAGGACCGGCAAACTCAACAACCTCAGCGTTGTTCAACTGGAGCTTGCTGCCTGCCTTAGCACCAACATATACCTTGCCTGCGGTGAGCTTGGCGAGGGCGCTGATGCCGCGCTGGAGGTCTTCCTCCTGACCCTTGACAACGAAAGCGAAGTCAGGGGCGAGGGGTGCAGTATCCATAGCGGTGACAAAGATGTCACGTGGCTGAACCTCTGGATTGGCCACAACGTTGTATGGACGTTGCTTGATGAATGGCCAAACACCGGCGTTGAGCAGAGCCGACTTGATCTCGTCTGCCGAAGCACTGGTTGGGTTAACAGCGGGAAGTTCTACACTGGTGCCCTTGCCGTCGTTCACAACGACAACGCCAAGCACTTTGCGTCGCTCGCCACGTACGACCTCCTCGACGGTGCCGCTGACAGGGCTTACGAACTTAATCTCTGGGTGAAGTTTGTCTGTAAAGAGCACGTCACCGGCCTTCACGGCTTCACCAGCCTTGACGACTACCTTGGGAGTAGAACCGACGAAATCATCTGGTACGAGGGTAACCTTGTCGGCTGCCTTCACACTGACGAGTTTCTGTTCTGCTGCTCCAGCGAGGTTGATGTCCAGGCCTTTGTTAAGCTTAATTAAACTTGCCATTTGTTATTATTGATAAAGGAAATTAGTTTGCAAAAGAAATAACACATAACCATGGGAAAATGTCCCACGCCTTTTATTACTTGCGGCGCGAAGTTAATATTTTTTTTGATTGGTTACGTACGAAATTGACGCTTATTTCGTTATTCAGTCAAAGCCAAAGGTGCAAAATCGATGGTTTGAAAGTTTGAGTTGGCAAATTTTTAGGCCATTTTCTTGGTATATTATAATTAAAAATGTATATTTGCCGCCGAAAAATCCAATGAAACGACTACATTGTCTCTCTTTAATCTGTCTTGTCGTGCTGGCCGTGGTCAGCAAGGTTGACGTGTGCCTTGCCCAAAATGACCCTCAGACGAGCATGTATTGGGCGGTGCCGACTTTGTATAATCCTGCCACCGTAGGATGCGATTCGGCGTTGAAGATATCGGCTTTCAACCGCATGCAATGGGTGGGGGTGAAGAATGCACCGCAGACGTTCTTTGCGGCGTTGGACATGCCTTTCAAGATCAAGTCGGTGCGCAACGGTATCGGTGCTTTTGTGATGAACGACAAGGCAGGACTTTTCAAGACAACGCAACTGGGCCTGCAATATGCCTATAGCCGCAACTGGTGGATAGGACGTTTGTCGTTGGGCATTCAGGGAGGTATGGTGAACCAATCCTTTGCCGGAAGCGACATCTACATCCCCGAGGGCGACGCGTGGAACCCGAATGCCGACGGATTGCCGAGCGGTGACGTGTCGGGCATGTCGTTTGATTGCGGTTTCGGTGCCTATTACGAGATGCTTCGCGGCTATGTCGGATTTGGCATCCAGCATCTGTCGGAAGGCACCGTTGACATGGAAGATGCCTTTTCGCAGATGAAAAGAACGTATTATTTTTCGGCTGGAGGCAATATTCCGGTAAAAAGGTCGTTATTAGTGGTGCAACCCTCTTTGCTCATCAAGACAACGATGCAGGCTTTGCAGATGGAATACACCCTGCGAGCTACCTACGACCAGAAATTCTGGGGAGGCGTATCGCTGAGACCCGAGGATGCCGTGGTGATGATGGTGGGCTTCGATTACGGTGCTATCCGATTGGGCTATTCCTACGATATAGGTATTTCGGCGCTGGCTAAGGCATCGAATGGCAGTCACGAACTGATGGCGACCTATTCGTATAAGATTGACCTGGACAAGCACAAGCAACATGCGCACAAGTCCATCCGAATCCTGTAAGAAGGACGAGTCGGGGTTGTCAAGAAAGAAAAACAGATTTTACGTTAAGAAGGGTGCAGATAGCCCTCTATAATAAGATAAAAAAGAAAAATGAAGAAGATTCTTCTGTTTTCAATGATTGCAGTAGCTGCGGGAACACTCGTTTCCTCGTGCTCGAAATCTCTCAGCGGCGGAGGCGGCGGAGAGGTGACCGGTGTGCGTGGACGTGCTTGGAATGAACCGCAGCCTTACGGTATGGTATTGATTAAACGCGGTTCGATGGAGATGGGCGCTCAGAAACAAGATAGTCTCTGGGGAGATTTGCCATCGGCTAAAGGAATATCCGTCGATGCCTTCTGGATGGATGAAAAGGAGGTGTCGAATGCTGTATATCGTCAGTTCGTTTATTACGTCCGTGACTCCATCATCCGTGAACGTCTTGCCGACCCCGCTTATGGAGGCAACGACGAATACAAGATTGAGGAGGATAAGTATGGCGAACCTGTCACCCCACACCTCAACTGGGCGAAGCCTATCCCGTGGCGCAAGCCTACCGAGGATGAACAGCGTGCCATTGAGAGCGTTTACCGTGTTGACCCTATAACGGGCAAGAAGATGCTGGATGCCAGCCAGATGAACTATCGCTATGAGGTGTTCGACTACAAATCGTACGCGCAACGTCGCTATCGCATGAACCCCGAGTTGCGAAACCTGAATACCGATATCCCTGTCAACTACGACGAGGAGATCTTGATTTCGAAGGATACGGCCTATATTGACGAAGATGGCAACATCCAGCGTGCTACCATCGAACGACCATTGACCAACGAATACGACTTCCTGAACACCTATATCGTGAATATCTATCCCGATACGACGGTTTGGGTGAACGACTTCGCCAACGCCTATACGGATCAGTATGCACGTTACTACTTCTCCAGTCCCTTGTACGACGATTATCCCGTGGTAGGAGTGAGCTGGGAGCAGGCCAATGCCTTCTGCGCTTGGCGTACAGAGTACCTGAAACAGAGCTATGGTATGCGTGGCATCGAGGTGGAGCCTTTCCGTCTGCCAACCGAGGCCGAGTGGGAGTATGCCGCCCGTGCGGGTAACAATGACCAGAACTTCAGCTGGAAGACCGATGTGTCGCGTTCGGAGAAGGGTTGTTTCAATGGCAACTTCAAGCCCGGAGACGGCAACTACTCGAAGGACGGATACATCATCACTTCGCCAGTAGGAGCCTATAGTTCGAACGACTTTGGCCTCTACGACATGTCGGGCAACGTGGCAGAGTGGACATCGACCGCTTGGAGTGAATCGGGTGTGCATAGTGCTGCCGATATCAATCCTGACTATCAGTACAATGCCGCCAAGGAAGACCCATATCGCTTGAAACGCAAGGTGATACGTGGCGGTTCGTGGAAGGATGCCAGCCACTATGTGCGTGCTGACGTTCGTTCGTGGGAATATCAGAATGAGCACCGTTCCTTCATCGGTTTCCGTTGCGTACGTACCTATCTGGGCAACAGCAAGGCCAACGTGAAGACCAATGCCTCGAAAAAGTCGTCGAAGGGTTCGTCGAGCGCACCTAAACAGCGCCCTGTTCGTGGGGGTGGTGGAGGCGGAGGAGCCAGAAGCGTCCGTCGTTGAAAATCCCTTTCATAATTCCCGAACGGATTCCGAAACCTCACCGAAGGGTGACCGAAGGATCATAATAGGCTCATAATACCCTCATAATACCTTCATAATAGGTAGATAATACAAAAAAAATAACCAATATTGACCATATTTGGATTGCTATGAAAATCAAGAAAAAGACTTTGTTGAGTCCTAAGACTTTTAACTATCTCTATAGTATAGGTGCTTCTATCGTCATCCTTGGTGCCTTGTTCAAACTCTTGCACGTCACGGGTGCCGATATCATGCTCATCTTGGGTATGGGTACGGAGGCTGTCATCTTCTTTATCTCGGCCTTCGACGAACCAGCTCGTGAGCCGAACTGGGAAAATGTCTATCCTGGTATCTATAACAAGACCCTCACCGTGGAGGAGAAAATGGCTATTGCTGACCGTCGTGCCAAGCAGGAGGCTGCTTTGGAGCGTGTCGCTGAGTCGGCAGGTGCCGTCGGCGGAGGTGCAACCATCGTGGGTGGTAATATCCCCGCTGGAGGTACTATCGTTATTGGTTCGGGCGTTACCGCAACGGAGGGTGGTGCTACCTTTGCCGCTTCGGGAACTCCGGTTGCAGGTGGCAATGTTTCGGGCAAGGCTCCGTTGGTAGCATCGGGCAACATTGGTGTTACGCCAGAGCAAGCCGACCAGGTAACGGCTGCTACCCAGAAGTATGTCAACCAGTTGAACGACATCAGCGCATCGCTCGAAAAACTCTCGGCAGCTATGTCGGGCGTAGGTAGCAACGATAACTATGCCGAGCAGATAAGTCAGTTGAACCGCAATATCCAGGGTCTCAATACGATGTACGAGATACAGTTGAAGAGTGTTTCTTCGCAACTCTCGACCATCGAGGAGGTGAACCGTGGCTTGAACAATATCCGTTCGCTCTATGAGAACGGAGCCAACGATAGTTACAAGATCCGTCAGGAGAGTGACCAGTTGGCGCGTAACTTGCAGCAACTCAATGAGGTATATGCCCGAATGTTGCAGGCAATGACTACTAATATGAAGTAAACAACACTATGAGTGCAAATAACAGTCGTCTGAGTCCTCGCCAGAAGATGATTAACTTGATGTATATCGTCTTCTTGGCCATGGTGGCGCTGAATGTGTCGAGCGATGTCTTGAGTGGTTTCAAGCATGTCGAGGATGCATTGGGTGCCAGCAACGAGGGTGCTCAGGCTCGCAATAAGAAACTCTTTGACGAATTTACGGCTTCGTACGAGAAGAACCCCGACAAGGCCGGCGTCTGGTACTCTCATGCGCAAAATACCCGCAAGTATGCTGCCGAGATGTATGCCATGATAGATAGCCTCAAGTTGGCTATCGTGCAGATGGCCGATGGCGAAGATGGAGATCCGAACGACATCCGTAACCGAGAGAATCTGGAGGCAGTCAATCAGATCATGCTCCGTGCCAAATATGGAGGAGGAGTACGTCTGCGCACCTCCATCGAGCAATATCGCCAGCGTCTCATGTCGTATGTACCTGCTACAGATGCCCATGTGATTGCCAACTATCTGAGCACCGATATTCCTGAGGGCACGAACCCAGTTATCACGGATTGGGAGACGGCTATGTTCGAGAATATCCCAGTGGCAGCAGCCGTTACCATCCTGGCCAAGATACAGGGGGACGTGCTCAATGCCGAGGGAGAGGCAATTTCCAGTTTGATGCAGAGCGTGGACAGAGGAGACGTGCGCGTCAACCAGCTGTCGGCCTTTGTCATTCCTACGAGCCGCAACGTGATGCGTGGACAGAAGTACGAGGCTCAAATCGTGATGGCCGCTGTCGATACCACTCAAACGCCACAGATTTATATTGGCGATGAATTGTACGATACGGAGAAGAACGGCTACTATAGCGTGGTAGCATCGCGTGAGGGTACCCAGAACATTCATGGTTACCTGGAGGTGGCTAAGCCCGATGGTAGCAAGGAGCAATTGCCATTCGAGACAAGCTACTTCGTGAGCGAACCTCTGGCAACCGTATCGAACACCATGATGAACGTGATGTATGCGGGTGTTGATAACCCTGTCAGCATCTCTGTGCCTGGCGTTGCAGCATCGCAAATCAGTGCCTCTATGTCCAACGGTACATTGACACGTTCGGGCAACGGATGGGTAGCCAAACCCAAGGAGGTGGACAAGGATGCCGTCATTTCGGTGTCGGCCAATCAAGGGGGACGTACGACGCAGGTGAGCCAGATGGCCTTCCGTGTCAGAAGGTTGCCTGACCCAACTCCTTACATGATTATCAAGGATGCTCAGGGTAATACCAAGCACTACAGAGGCGGCTCCAAGATATCGAAGAAACAATTGTTGGAATCTTCGGGTGTATTCGCCGCCATTGATGACGGTTTGCTCAATGTAGAGTTCCAAGTCAAGTCGTTCCGCATCATCATCTTCGATTCGATGGGCAATGCTATCCGAGAGGAGAGTAAGTCGGGCAATTGGTCGGACAGACAGAAGACCGTCCTGAACCGATTGAGTGCCGGAAAGACCTTCTTCATCACGCAGGTTCATGCCGTCGGTCCTGATGGCATCGAACGCGAGTTGAGTGGCGCCATGGAGGTTAGTTTGTAATGATTTAGAAAATTTATTTCGGCTATGAAATACATGCGCATATTCGTAATGGTACTGTTGGCCATGCTGCTGGCAGGAGAGGTGGATGCACAGGTCTCTGTGCGTCGTTCTTCCCGTTCCTCATCGGAGAAGAATGTTCCTGCACGCGGTAAGGATAAGAACAAAGACAAAGGGAAGGAGAGCAACAAGAAGGACAAGGATGCCAATGCCAAGCCCACTACCCCTAAACCCGCATCGGGCAACAGCAAGGGGGCAAACGGTGCCAACCCGAACCCTGTTGTCAAGAAGGGCAATGCCAACAAGAAACAATCGCAATCGACCGTATTGACCGATGGCAAGACCTTGCGTCAGCAGGCTTTCGACGAATATCAGAAGGATGAGGCCGTAGAGACACCCTGGCAGCACATCGTCTATCGCGAATTGGATTTGACTAAGGATGCCAATGCCTCGCTCTATTTCCCGATTGAGCCAATGAACGGTTTGACAAACCTCTTCCGTGTCATCATCGATGCTTTTTCCAAGGGAGAACTGCCTGCCTACGAATACTTGGATGGCCGAGAGGTGTTTACCGATGCTTTCCGCGTCAAGCCAAAGGATATCTTCGACAAGTTCGACATCTATTATACAGCGAAACCTGCCGAAAACCGGAGTAAGGACACTTTATACATTGTCGATGAAAGCAACGTGCCAAGTGCCTCTGTGCTGAGTTACTTCGTCAAGGAGCGCTGGGAGTTCGACCAGAAGCATAGCAAGTACCAGCGCCGCATACTGTGCCTTTGCCCTGTGTTGCACAGTACAGGAGATTTCTCGGCCGATGCTGTCAAATATCCAATGTTCTGGCTGAACTACGAGGATCTTCGTCCCTATCTGCGCGACCATTTGGTAGTTAATCAAGGCATGAATACCGCTGCCCGCTTCACCATGGAGGAGTTCTTCTCGCTGGGACAATATGAGGGCGATATCTACAAGGAGCAGAACCTGCGCGGCCTTTCGCTCAAGCAACAGGTGGGCGACAATCCCGATTCGCTCAAGATGGCGCAGCAGAAGTTGGACAACGACTTGCGTGCCTTTGAGGATAGCATCTGGATCAAAGACCCAGTACCTACTGCTGCACCAGAACGCAAGGCTGCCCACCGAAAATTGTCCCGTTCACTGGAGGGCAAGGCTACCTCCGAAGTCAAGAACGACAGTACTTCGGTAACTAGAGATGGCGTGGAGAACAAGAAAAACCGTCGCACCAAGGAAACGGTAGATATGGAGGCGGTAGAAGAGGAAAAGAACCGAAAGGCCACCACGCACAAAAGCGTCAGAAGATAACACCATGAGATATCTCTATAATAATGTAGGGGTATCTCTTGCTTCTTTGCCGATTGACCGAATATCGTTCAACCGCAATTCTTAGTAAAACAATATTATATATGATAACCATCGTCGGACCTACTGCATCGGGAAAAACCAAGTTGGCGGTAGATGTCGCTTACGCTTACGATACGGAAGTAATCAGTGCCGATTCGCGTCAAGTCTATCGAGACATGACCCTGGGAACCGGCAAGGATTTGGATGACTATGTCGTGACCGATCCGAAGGACCATAGCCGACATGTCGTGCCTTTCCATTTGATTGACATCCGAGAGCCAGGATACAAGTACAGCATCTACGAGTATCAACGTGATTTCCATGCGGCATACGACGACATGATGCAAAGAGGTAAGTTGCCGGTGTTGTGTGGAGGTTCCGGTCTCTATGTGGAGTCCATCCTCAGGGGGTACGAGATGCATGAGGTGCCCGAGAATCCCGCCTTGCGTAAGAGTTTGGAGGGAAAGACGTTGGAAGAGTTGACCGAAATCCTGAAGACTTACAAGGTGTTGCACAATACGACCGACACGGATACGGCAAAGCGTGCTATTCGCGAAATCGAGATTCAAGACTATTATAAGACGCATGCGCAACAACTGACGGGGTATAAGGCTGTGCCGAGCCTGGTGGTGGGTATCGACATCGACCGAGAAACCCGTCGTGAGCGAATCTCCCGCCGATTGAGGGAACGACTGGATGCCGGCATGCTTGAAGAGGTGAGGAGTTTGCTGGAGGGAAGTGCCGAGCGTGCACCCATTCCTGCCGACGATTTGATATACTATGGATTGGAATACAAATACCTCACCTTGCATTTGATCGGGCAGTTGACGTACGAGGAGATGGTTGCGCAACTGGAAATCGCTATCCATCAGTTTGCCAAACGACAGATGACGTGGTTCCGAGGCATGGAGCGTCGCGGCATTCAGATACATTGGCTCGATTATCGGATGGATGCAGTCGAGAAAGTAGAAAGAGTTCGTCAACTTTATGACGATTTTGTGGGTAATAGTGTGCAATAACGATTGCACAGAACGTTCGAAAGGGTGTGTATAAAAGGTATTTTTATAAAAAAATAAAAAAAATGGCAATTTGACTTTGCAAATTGAAAATATTTGCTTATATTTGCACCCGAATTCTAAATTCTTTACGAAGTGGAGACTTTTTATAGAACGCACAAGTATTTGGTGGAGCATGTATATAGTCCTGTAAGACGTGCTTTGCTTGATGAGATCAATTGGAGTAGCAGACTCATTGGCATCAAAGGAAGCCGAGGAGTCGGGAAAACAACATTCCTCTTGCAATATGCCTTGGAGAAGTACGGACCTGACGATCGTCGGTGTCTGTATATCAACATGAACCATTTCTATTTCTACACCCATTCTTTGCGGGAATTTGTCTCTAATTTCCAGCAACAGGGAGGGCGTACGCTGTTGATCGACGAAATCTTCAAGTATCCAGGGTGGAGCGAGGAGCTCAAGTTCATTCACGACCAATATCCGAAGATACAGATTATTTTTGCTGGTTCTACGGTGATGCGTTTGAAGGAGGCTAACCCTGTGCTTAACGGCATTGTGGATAGTTACAACCTCCGAGGATTCTCTTTCCGTGAGTATATCAACCTGATGGCGGGAACCAACTTCCGCTCCTATACCTATGAGGAGATTTTGGCCAACCACACTCAGATTGCGAACGAAATCGTCAATCAGATCAAGCCTTTGAACTACTTCAAGGACTATATCCATCATGGCTACTATCCTTTCTTCCTTGAAAAGAAGAACTACAGCGAGATGCTCATCAAGAACATGAACACCATGCTCGAGGTGGACATCCTCTTCCTCAAGGAGATAGAGTTGGGTTACTTGCCTAAGCTGAAGAAGTTGCTCCACATCTTGGCTCAAGAGGCACCTTGTTCTCCGAATGTCAGCTTGTTGGCCAAGAGTATCGAGACGAGCCGTGCTACGGTAGTCAACTACCTGTCGTACCTCAAGGAGGCACGCCTCATCAATATGCTCTATACGACCGACGAGAGTTTCCCCAAGAAGCCAGCTGTCGTTTATATGCACAATACGAACATCCTGTTCCCAACCTGCTTGAACGAGGTAGAGCCACGTCAGTTGCGTGAGACCTTCTTCTATAATATGTTGCATTACAACAATCGCTTGAACAAGTCGAACGAGCGCAACATCCAGTTCTTGGTGAACAAGAAGGATCGTTTCCGCGTCTGCGATTGGGTGGTACGTACCAAGAACAATCCTGAGTACTACTATGCTATCGACAATTACGAGGTTGGCCGTGACAATGTCATTCCTCTGTGGTTGTTCGGCTTCCTATATTGATAACAGGTCGATGACCCTTTTCAAGAGGGTCGTTCCCTCATTTTATAGAGTATTTTATCAACCCAAATAATAATCAACTAATCTTAAAAAATCACAATGGCTAAGAAATTTTTGACTTGTGATGGTAATACTGCTGCTGCGCATATTGCATATATGTTCAGCGAAGTTGCAGCAATTTATCCTATCACTCCATCATCTCCGATGGCTGAAAACGTAGATGAATGGGCCGCTCAGGGTCGTAAGAACCTCTTTGGTGAGACCGTGCTCGTTCAGGAAATGCAGTCAGAAGGTGGCGCTGCTGGTGCCGTACACGGTTCTTTGCAGGCAGGTGCACTCACCACTACCTTCACCGCATCACAAGGCTTGCTTTTGATGATTCCAAACATGTACAAGATTGCAGGTGAGTTGATCCCAACCGTATTCCACGTATCTGCACGTACATTGGCTTCACACGCTCTTTGTATCTTCGGTGACCACCAGGATGTTATGGCTTGTCGTCAGACAGGTTTCGCCATGTTGGCCGAGGGTTCAGTACAGGAGGTTATGGATTTGGCAGCAGTTGCACACTTGGCAACTCTCTCAAGCCGCGTTCCTTTCCTGAACTTCTTCGATGGTTTCCGTACCTCTCACGAATATCAGAAGATTGAGGTTGTTGACCAAGAGGAGATCCGTCCATTGGTTGACTGGAAGGCAGTTGAGGACTTCCGCAAGCGTGCCCTCTCTCCAGAGCATCCTGAGATGCGCGGTATGGCTGAGAATCCAGACGTATTCTTCGCTCATCGTGAGTCTTCTAATCCATACTACAATGCCGTTCCAGACATCGTAGCTAAGTACATGGATCAGATCAGCGCTATCACCGGCCGCAAGCATCGTCCATTCGACTACTATGGCGCACCAGACGCAGAGAACGTTATCGTTGCTATGGGTTCTGCCACAGAGTGTATCAAGGAGGTTATCGACTTCAAGGCTGCTAAGGGCGAGAAGGTCGGCTTGATCTCTGTACACCTCTACCGTCCATTCTCTCTCAAGTACTTGAAGGAGGCTATCCCTGCATCTTGCAAGAAGATCTGCGTCCTCGACCGTACAAAGGAGCCAGGTGCTAACAGCGAACCATTGTACCTCGACGTAGTTGACGCTCTCAACGAGCTCGGCATGAACAACATCAAGGTTGTCGGTGGCCGCTACGGTTTGGGTTCTAACGATACAACTCCTGCTCAGATCATTGCCGTTTACGAGAACCTCGCCATGAACGAGCCAAAGAATCACTTCACTCTCGGTATCAACGATGATGTAACCTTTACATCTCTGCCAGTAGGTGAGGAGGTTTCTGTAGCTCCTGCAGGCATGTTCCAGGCTAAGTTCTACGGCCTCGGTGCTGATGGTACCGTCGGTGCTAACAAGAACTCAGTCAAGATCATCGGTGAGACCACAGACAAGTACTGCCAGGCATACTTCTCATACGACTCTAAGAAGTCAGGTGGCTTCACTTGCTCACACCTCCGTTTCGGTGACGATCCTATCCGTTCTACCTACTTGGTAACCACACCTAACTTCGTGGCTTGCCACCAGCAGGCTTACCTGAACATGTACGACGTTACCCGTGGTATTCAGGACGGCGGTACCTTCCTGCTCAATACTATTTGGGAGGGCGACGAGCTCTTGGCCAACATTCCTAATAAGGTTAAGGCTGTTTTGGCTCAGAAGCATGTCAAGGTTTACTATATCAACGCAACCAAGATTGCTCAGGAGATCGGTTTGGGCAACCGTACCAACACTATCCTCCAGTCAGCATTCTTCCGTATTACAGGCGTTATCCCTGTAGAGCAGGCCGTTGAGGAGATGAAGCACTTCATCGTCAAGTCTTATGGCAAGAAGGGTGAGGACGTTGTCAACAAGAACTATGCTGCTGTCGATCGTGGTGGCGAGTATAAGGAGTTGGCAGTTGACCCAGCATGGGCTTCTCTGACCGCAGAACCTAAGGTTTATACCGATGGTGACGCATTCATCAACGAGGTAGTTCGTCCTATCAACGCACAGGATGGTGATCTCCTTCCAGTATCTTCATTCAAGGGCATCGAAGATGGTACATGGCATGCAGGTACTGCTAAGTTCGAGAAGCGCGGTGTTGGTGCCTTCGTTCCAGTTTGGGACTCTGAGAAGTGTATCCAGTGTAACAAGTGTGCTTACGTATGTCCTCACGCTTGTATCCGTCCATTCGTCATGACTGCAGAGGAGAAGGCTGGCTTCACCGGTCAGACCATCGAGATGAAGGCTCCTGCTACTATGAAGGGTATGTTCTTCACCATGCAGGTTGGCGTTAAGGATTGTTTGGCTTGCGGCAACTGTGCTGACGTCTGCCCAGGTAATCCTAAGTTGGGTGGTCCTGCCTTGACTATGGTTCCTTACGATGACACCTCTGCTGAGGCTCAGAAGGAGGCAGCTCAGTGGCAGTACTGCGTTGAGAAGGTTACTTCTAAGCAGGATTTGGTTGACATCACAGCCAATGTTAAGAACTCTCAGTTCGCTCAGCCATTGTTCGAGTTCTCTGGTGCTTGCGCTGGTTGCGGTGAGACTCCATACGTTAAGTTGATTAGCCAGTTGTTCGGTGACCGTGAGATCGTAGCTAATGCTACTGGTTGCTCTTCTATCTACTCTGGTTCTGTACCTTCAACTCCTTACACCAAGAACGCTAAGGGTCAGGGTCCTGCATGGGCAAACTCTTTGTTCGAGGACTTCTGCGAGTTCGGTTTGGGTATGGCCATTGCCAACAAGAAGATGAAGCAGCGCCTCACCCGTCTCATGACCGAGGCTCAGGAGTGCACTTGCTGCAGCGATGAGTTGAAGTCACTCTTCAAGCAGTGGATCGAGAAGCAGGATGATGCTGCCGAGACTAAGGTACTTGCTCCACAGATCGTTGCTGGTTGCGAGGCTTGCGGTTGCGACACCTGCAAGAACATCCTCACTTACAAGGATCACCTCGTTAAGCGTTCACAGTGGATTATCGGTGGTGACGGTGCTTCTTACGATATCGGTTACGGTGGTCTCGACCACGTTATCGCTTCTGGCGAGGACGTTAACGTATTCGTTATCGATACTGAGGTTTACTCTAACACTGGTGGTCAGTCATCTAAGGCTACTCCACTCGGCGCTATCGCTAAGTTCGCCGCTGCTGGTAAGCGTGTCCGCAAGAAGGACCTCGGCATGATCGCTACAACCTACGGCTACGTATATGTTGCTCAGATCGCTATGGGCGCCGACCAGGCACAGACCTTGAAGGCTCTCAAGGAGGCAGAGGCATATCACGGACCATCACTCGTCATCGCTTACGCTCCATGTATCAACCACGGTTTGAAGGCTGGTATGGGCAAGAGCCAGGCAGAGGAAGCTAAGGCTGTAGAGTGCGGTTACTGGCACCTGTGGCGCTTCAACCCAGAGTTGGAGGCAGAGGGCAAGAACCCATTCACTCTCGACTCTAAGGAGCCACAGTGGGATAAGTTCCAGGACTTCCTCAAGGGCGAGGTTCGTTACGCATCTGTAGCTAAGCAGTTCCCAGCAGAGGCTGCTGAACTCTTCACTCAGGCTGAAGAGATGGCTAAGAAGCGTTATCAGACTTACGTTCGTCAGACAAAGTTGGAGTACTAATTTTGCTTGATAAATAATAAGAGATACCCCTTGTTGCAGACCTCTGTGGCGAGGGGTATCTTATTTATCTTTCCGAATACAAATCCGAAAAGTTTTTGAAAATGAAGAAAGTATATATTTTGCTTGCTCCCGGTTTTGAGATATGTGAGGCCATGTTGCCATTGGACATTCTGCGTCGTGCCCAAGTCAAAGTCGTTACTGTTTCGGTCAATGGTGAAGAGGTCGTTCCTGCCAGCAATGGTACCTGCGTGGTGGCCGATGTGTTGATTCAGGATTGCGATTTCGAGGATGGAGATATGCTCTTTTTGCCTGGAGGAATGCCTGGCTCTAAGAATCTCCGCAATAGTGAGCGTGTCCGTGACGTCATCCAGCAATATCACACTCAAAAGAAATGGTTGGTTGCCGTCTGTGCTGCGCCGATGGTGTTTGGCCAGATGGGAATCCTAAAGGGAGAAGAGGCAACCTGTTTCCCTGGCTTCGAGGAGGATTTGAAGGAAGCCAAGTTCGTCAAGAAGATGTGTGTCCGTTCCAATCATTTCATTACAGGATGCGGTGCAGGTGCTTGTTTCGCATTAGGACGAGAGATGGTGGCAGCGTTGAAGGGAGAGGAGATTGCCGACGAAGTACTCCGCCGCATGATGTTCAATGTCTATCCGTAAGGATAACGAGACTAAGAACAAAGTATCAAGTTCCAAAGAATAAACTGCTATGTATCAAATTCTAAGTGCCAAGTTCAATGGGCATGGTACTACCGATATGATATGACGGACTCTTGCTATCAAAGAAGAAGGCTTTAGGGCGATTCGCCTTAAAGCCTTCTAATTCTCCATTCCATCGGATAGAGGGAGTTACAACGGTTGCCGATGTTCTTGACGAAACCGAGTGGAATGTGTTCGTAGGTAAGGAGCACGAAGCCACGAGGTATATTGGGCGGCAGGACAATCGTGTCACGGCGCAGGTAAGACAAGGCTGTATCCAGGTCGATGTCGGCACAGGGAAATGCTTCAGGACGGAGAGCCGTGGAGAGAGCCAGAGCGTGGGCGGGAATGACGTCCTTGCCCTTTATTGTACCCAGTTCCACACCCGCCGAGAGGAGATAGAGTTTGGTGGATACCAGTTTGTCGTATAGCGGTTTAAGCTCTTTCGATAGGGCAATGTACATCCCTTCGCGGTTGGGGAGGATTGTGAAATCTTTTGAACAGAGCCAAGCCGAGAAGTCCGGCCCTTTCTCCTTGTAGTTAGTCTTTCGCTCGGAGGTGAACGCCGATGTCCGATGAGTCTCCGAGGAGACCACTGCTGGTTTATGAATGAGTGCCATGAAGAGGCCTTCTCCTTCCGTATAGTGAGGCATGAAACGACAGGCCGATTCTGATCTAACATCGGGAGCAAAAGGACCTGTTAGGGCAGGATGGATGTTCCAATTGGTTTCCACTGGTATAGGGATGATCTCACCACCCAAAGAGTCATGGATGAACTGGAGGTTCGCCTCGTTCTCCGCAACGTTAAAGGTGCAAGTGCTGTAGATGAGGTATCCGTCGGGTTTGAGGCATGGCCAGATGTCCGCGAGAATGCTCTGTTGCAGAGCCGTACATTCGTTCACCTTGGCGGGCGACCATTCGTCGATGGCACCGGCATCCTTGCGGAACATACCTTCGCCCGAACAGGGAACATCAGTGACTATGAGATCGAATGTCTCGCCCAATGTGCGAAAATCTACAGGTGCGTTGGCAGTGACACAAACATTGGGGTTGCCCCATTTCTGAATATTCTCGGCCAACACACGGGCTCGCTTGCGGTCAATCTCGTTACTCACCAGGACGCTTCCTTCGGGCAGGGAGGAGAGCACGGCGGTCGATTTCCCGCCAGGGGCAGCACAAAGGTCGAGAGTTGTGATAGGAAGTTGAGCTTCAAATAGTTGGCTCTTGGCAGGGTTCGCATAGAAGAGATGTTCCACGACGTGTGAAACAAATTGGCTTGATGCCTCTTGGACATAGTAAAGACCTCCATGCAGACGTGGATCGAGTGTGAATTGCGGACGTTCGGCGAGATAAGTACCCGTCTTGCACCAAGGCACAGGACGAAGTGAGACATCGTCCTCCAGAGGAGAGGTGCATCCTGACAACCGGGACTTTTCCATGTTCCACCGTACACTAGTGGGCGAATCGGATGTTGTGAGTGCCTCGATGAACTCCTGCATCTCAGCCTCGGAGAGCCAAGGTTTCATTTGGTCAATAAACGCTGCTGGAAGGTTCATATCAGAAACTTTTTTGTCTTGTAGGATTGAAAATGAAGAAAATTTGTGCAAAAGTAGGCATTATATTTCTTATTTCCAAATTTTTTCACTACTTTTGCAGTTGGTAATGCCGCATAGGCTTCAAAAACAAGATGATTAACCCTGCACTATATCTCATTCCAGTCACACTTGGAGATACTCCTATCCACCAAGTGCTACCTGCCTATAACCACGATATCATCGTCGAGATTCGGCATTTCATTGTCGAGAACATTCGCAGTGCCCGCCGCTTTCTCAAGAAGGTGGACGCAGCCATCGACATCGATACACTTACTTTTTATGAGTTGAACCAGCACACCAACCCCAAGGAAATTTATTCCTACCTCACACCGCTGTTGGCCGAAAAGGTGCCGATGGGTATCATCAGCGAGGCAGGTTGTCCCGCAGTAGCTGACCCAGGAGCCGATGTAGTGGCCATTGCTCAACGCAAAGGGTTGAAGGTGGTGCCGTTGGTCGGTCCATCCAGCATCATCATGAGTGTCATGGCTTCGGGCTTCAACGGCCAGAGTTTCGCCTTCCACGGCTATTTGCCCATCGAGGAGGGACAACGCCTGGCCAAAGTGAAGCTGTTGGAGGCGCGCTCGTATGCCGAAGATCAGACACAACTCTTTATCGAAACGCCTTACCGTAACGTCAAGATGATGAACACCTTGCTTCAGGCATTGCGTCCACAAACCCAAGTGTGCATAGCAAGCAATATCACTTGTCAGGACGAAAACATCCGAACACACTCTGTCAGCGAGTGGAAACGTCTTCTGAAGGGATTGAACGATGAGCAATTGCAGAGTTTCGTACCCCGAGTACCCAGTATTTTTTTAGTGTATAAAGGATGTTGAGGTTCTTGAGTTTATGCAGTGGGAGCAGTGGTAACTGCTATTATCTGGGCACGGAGCAATATGCCATACTCATTGATTCGGGCATTGGTGGGCGTTCCATCCGGAAGGTTCTCAAGGAGAACAACCTGTTGGATATCCCCATTCGTGCACTTCTGATTACGCACGACCATACCGACCACATCCGTGGTGCTTCGATGGTGTCGAGCATGATGGATTGCCCCGTATATACCACCAAGGAGGTACACGAGGGCATGGATCATAACTACGGCTTGCAGAAGAAGGTAGAACCTATCAACCGACGTTATCTCACGCGCTATGAGCCATTCCAGTTGCCCACGACGCAGTTCTTTGTGACACCGTTCAAGGTGTTACACGATAGTTACGACAATGTTGGCTATTACATTGAATGGCGTGAAGGAGAGGAGGTGGTGCGTTTCTGCCTTGTGACAGATTGTGGTAAGGTGACGGAAGAGGTACTGAAATACACCCGTCAAGCCGACCATTTAGTGATTGAATCAAACCACGATGTCGAGATGCTTGAAAATGGTTCCTATCCCCACTATCTCAAGTTGCGTGTGCGTGGAGAAGGTGGTCATTTGAGCAACGACGAATGTGCCGATGTTTTGAAACAGGTCTATCACCAAGAGTTGAAGCATGTCTTTCTCTGCCACCTGTCGGCCGACAACAATACACCAGATAAGGCTTTTCAAACGGCTTCGCGCGCCATTCGCGAAAAGGGTGGTATCGTCGGTGTCGATGGTGTGACGCTGGTTTCCTTACCTCGTACTGAAGCTACGCTAGTTTATCAGTTGTCAGAAAAATAATGTGGAACAATGTGTTCCACAATGTATGATAATCATTAACCCCAAAAACAATAAATCTTATGCACAGTGATCCTAAACAGTGTTTGTATTGCACTAACACTTTCCAGAACCTCATGATTGAGATTGGTCATCTCCGTGTTTCACGCGTATTTCTCTTCAAGGAGCAGACCTACCACGGTCGTTGCCTTGTGGCATACGACGGACATGTGAACGACCTGAACGAACTTAACGATCAGCAGCGCAACGATTTCATGGCTGACGTTGCTCAAGTGACACGTGCCATGCAGAAAGCATTCAATCCAGAGAAGATCAATTATGGCGCCTACAGCGACAAGTTGAGCCACCTGCACTTCCACCTCGCTCCTAAGTACGTTGATGGTCCAGATTATGGAGGAGTCTTCCAGATGAACCCCGGCAAAGTCTATCTCTCGGATGCTGAATACGACGAGATGATTGCCTTGATCAAGAAGAACCTGTGATTGTCGGCATTTCGCCAAAGACATAAAGATAAGGGTAATGTAGTATGGAAACTACGTTACCCTTTTCTATTTTTGTTTTGTCCTAAGTGAAAGACTTCCTTACTTCACGATTACCGTGAGAGGTACTTCCATGCAACGAACGTCAAGGCAAATAGCATCATGCCAATCTTTGTCGGTTGGATAATCGCGTTTGCTCCAGGCTCCACCGAAGTAGTAGGTGAGTGTGTCGCCAACCTTGTAAGGACGGGTAGCGACCTCGGTATTATCAATTTTGGCAAATTCCTTTGCACCAGGAACGACCACGGCACAATAGTTGCGTCCAAAATCGAGTTTGGTAGCATCGATGCCCTGCTTCTCATGCACTTTGTAGATACCCTTATCACTAGTGGCCGACTCACAGTAGGTGAAGAATCCACGGGTAGCCTCAACCAGCAGATTCTGAACCGAATCGTGCAGGAAGACAGCGCCGCCCAACTGTAAGTCGTCGATAGAGGTGCCATTTAGCACTACTTCGGCCTTATTTAGGTTGGCTCCTGCTTGCACAGTGATGGTTATTTCCTCTTTCAGCACGTTGCTGCCCACCTGCACGCTGTCGTATGATAACTTGAAGACTGTCTGCAATGGGCCTTGTTCCAAGATTTCATACTTGGCAAAAGGCCCACCTGGCCAAATCTTGCCGTCCGATACGATGGCTAAACCGCCACAACCGGCAGCATGACCTACCTTGTAGCTATCGATACCCAAGCCGTAGTCGATGTGATATGGCTTGCCCTCGTTTTCCTCCTGCTTGTACATGGCATCGGCTGTGAGTTTGGTTGAATGCTTCAACCAAAGGTCAACACCGCTCGAAGGATTCTCGGGCAAGAGGGCAGGGCCATACATGCGATAGGCAGCCTTGTCGTTTTCCCAACAGAAATCGTCCTTACGGCGGTTACCGAGAAAGAATGCAGTCGTCAATGGCTCGACTTCTGCAGGAGTGCCAGCAGTCCAAGTGTAAGTCGTAGTATTCTTAGCTGGAACGTTGGCCAAGAACAGAATCCCATCGCCAGAAACCTGATAGGCCACTTCGTTGCCTTCAGCATCTTTCAAGATATGTGGAGTCGAGACATCGACCTTGGCGCTGACCAATTCTGCATTACGCGCATAATTCAACGTGTTGCTCACCTCAATAGTTTGAGAGGGAGAACTACAAGCAGCGAGTACAAGACCCGCTGCTATGTATAGTATGACGTTTTTCATAGACATCATGATGATTATTTAGGTTGCTTGCCGATGTAAGCCAAGATACCGCCATCGACATAGAGGATGTGACCGTTGACCGCATCAGAAGCATGTGAAGCAAGGAATACGGCAGGACCACCCAACTCTTCTGGCTCCAACCAACGTCCGGCAGGAGTCTTGGCACAAATGAAGCTGTCGAATGGGTGACGACTTCCATCTGGCTGACGCTCGCGGAGAGGTGCTGTCTGTGGGGTAGCGATATAACCAGGGCCAATGCCATTACACTGGATGTTATACTCACCATACTCTGAGCAGATATTGCGGGTCAACATCTTGAGACCACCCTTGGCGGCTGCATATGCGCTGACGGTCTCACGTCCGAGCTCAGACATCATAGAGCAGATGTTGATGATCTTGCCCTCGCGACGCTCCATCATCTCTGGCAATACAGCCGATGAAACAATGAATGGGGCAACCAAGTCGATGTCGATGACCTGCTGGAACTCCTGACGTTTCATCTCGTGCATAGGAATACGCTTGATAATACCGGCGTTGTTGACCAAGATGTCAATCTGTCCGACCTCCTTGTGGATAGTTTCTACCAAAGCCTTGACGGCAACTTCGTCAGTAACGTCGCAGACATAACCCTTGACGTTGGTGATACCAGCCTCCTTGTAGTTGTTCAAACCACGCTGGAGAGCTTCCTCGTTGATGTCGTTAAAAACGATGTTCTTTACACCAGCGGCAACAAAAGCCTTAGCGATGTTGAAACCGATACCGTAGGAGGCACCTGTGATCCACGCATTCTTGCCTTCCAGTGAAAAATCCTTCAAACTTTTCATAATATAAGTAAATAAATTAGTTGATTAAAACGGATGAGAGGTGTGCCCTTACTTCTTGCCCAAACTGAGCAGAAAATAGATAATGAGTGCAATGATGCTGAAGAAGAAGCCCAAGATGATGGCCACGATGGTGTTGTGATGACCTTTCTTGGCAAATACATAACAACCATAGATGCAAAGCACCCAAATAACAAGTCCTATAACATTAGAAACCATAGCGTAAAGATTGAAAGTGGTTAATAAAATGTAGTATAAGGTAAGCGAAAGGGAGCAACATATAGTATTTACTCCCTTTCGGAAATATTATCTCAAATCGGTCTCCTTGAACCAATCCTGATCCGAGTAGTCGAGGTTTTCGCCACCCATACCCCAAATGAAAGTATAGTTATGGGTAGCAGCAGCTGAGTGGATTGACCATTCAGGAGAGAGGACGGCTTGATCTTTCTTCATCCAGATGACGCGAGTCTCGGTTGGTTCACCCATGAAGTGGCAAACGGCTTGATCCTCAGGCAGGTCGAAGTAGAAGTAGGCCTCCATACGACGTGAGTGAGTGTGAGCTGGCATGGTGTTCCATACAGATCCAGGCTTGAGTTCGGTCATACCCATCTGCAACTGGCAGGTTGGCAAAACTTGGTTGACCAACATACGGTTGATGACGCGGTCGTTGGAACCCTCCAGAGAACCCAATTTGAGAATGGCACCACACTTCTCGGCATCGGCCTTGGTTACCTTCTTGGTAGGATAGGTGGTGTGAGCGGTGCAAGAGTTGAAGTAGAACTTGGCAGGTCTGTTGCCATCCTTGCTCTTGAAAATCACGTTCTTATCGCCGCGACCAATGTAGAGAGCCTCTTTGACATCCAATTCAAATTCACCTTCGCCTTCGACAGTAACAATACCTGCTCCTTCACCAACGTTGAAGATACCTAATTCGCGACGTGTCAGGAAGTAAGGGGCCTTCAATGGGTCGATTGCCTCCAAGGGAAGGGCCTCTTTGACTGGCATCGCACCGCCTACTACCATTCGGTCGTACATTGAGTAAACCATGTTGACTTCGTCAGCCGCAAAGACTTTTTCAATGAGGAACTCCTTGCGGTTACGCGCCGTGTCATAATGCTTGGCATCTTCTGGATGAGAAGCATAACGCAATTGATAATTTGTTTTCATTCTAAAAATGTTTATGGTAAAAGTAGTTAGTTGTCTAATGTATTAAGAGACCCCTCCCGACCTCCCGAGGGAGGGGCTTTGCCCTCAATTAACAAGAAAAAATTATCGTTATATGAGAGCAAAATACAATTCTCCTCCCCACGGGGAGGATGGGAGGGGGGCTTTATATCAACGACTCGCGCAGAATCATATCATGCTTGATGATGGTGTGAGCAGGGGTATCCAGCGAATCGTCATCCTCCTTGATGCGGGCAATGAGAATCTTGGCTGTTTGCTCACCCATACGTTGCTGGTTGAGTTCTACCGACGACAATGGAGTAGCCAAGTAGGCATCGAAGGGCTCGTTAGCTACACCGATGATGGCAATGTCGTCAGGGATGCGGAGACCCTTCTTGCGGAACGTATCCATGGCCGTGATGGCAGGGAAGTCACCAGAAGAGAAGATGCCGTCAGGACGCTCGGTCATACCCAGAATCTTCTGTGCTGCATCGTAACCTGTCTCGATGGTGATGCCAGGGATAATCCATTCCTGCTTGTAGGAAAGGTGCAGATCGTCCAAAGCCTGGCGGTAGCCACGGTAACGGTCAATGTACGAGCGTTGGTTCTGTGGACCTGCAAAATGTCCAATGCGTTGGCAACCACGACGATGCAGTTGCACAACCGCATCATATCCTATCTGGTAATTGTCGTTACTGATGGTATCGTAATCCTGCCAATCGATAGGAAGACGGTCGAAGAAGACCAATGGAATATTGTGTGACTGGCAAAGACTTGCATAATCGGTAGCATTCTGCGTGTTGACCGAAAGGGAGATTGCAATGCCGTCCACCTTCTTGAGAATGAGGGACTTCAAGGCTGCAAACTCGTCCTCGGCGCGTTCGTTGCTGGCCGCAATGATTATCTGGAAACCTGCCTGCTGAGCAACGCTCTGGAAAGCGCTGATGATGCTGGCGAAGAAGTTTCGGTCGATACGGGGAACGATGATGCCCAAGACATTACCACGACCCGTGCGCAGATGGTGCGCAATAGGATCAGGGATGTAGTTGAACTCGCGCGCCAATTTCTTGACGGCTTCACGTGTCTTTACACTGATTCTTGGGTTGTCTTGCAAGGCTCGGGAAACGGTTGATGCAGTTGTGCCGAGTTTTTGCGCAAGATCGTAAATGGTCACTTTGTTTTTTTCACCCATTGTCGTGAAGTTTTTTGGAAGTAAAAAAGTTCTTATGGTATAATGCCACACTCGTTTGCACAATCTAATCAAGTATTGGGTTTGATATACTGAAAAGTATGTGCGATTTCTGCTCGGTAAGAGCTAATATTGTACAATTATAGTTGATTAAAGAAATCTAAACTCGGGTGCAAATATACAAAGAATAAATATACATTCCAAATTTTTGCGCAACTTTTCACAATTATTTGCACTTATAGAGCAAAAAACTGTGAAAATGCCTTGATACAATATTCATGATCTGCGCAATTACCCGTCTCTCGTGCAGAGTGCATTGCCCAAATCGGATTGCCCATATCAACACCACGCAAAGGCAAGCTGCCCGTCAGGATATTGCCCAAGGTGCTACCTCCAGCGATGTCGCTGTGGTTGACGAACTTCTGACAGGGTACACCCGCCATCTTGCAGATTTCTGCAAATACGGCAGCGCTATCGGCATCGCTGGCATACTTCTGAGCCGCATTGAACTTGATGACAGGGCCACCACCCATCACAGGATGATTGGTCGGATCGTACTTGGCGTCGTAGTTGGGGTGCCAAGCATGAGCATTGTCTGCACTGATCATGAACGACTTCTCGATGCTGCGGTAGAAGTCGTCCAATGTGCCACCTTGCACAGCAACAAGTCGTTCAATAAGACTGCGCAGGAAGGGGCTTCCGGCACCTTGTTTCGTGCCACTGCCCGTCTCTTCGTTGTCAAAGATGGCAAGACACAGGGTGGCGTTGTTGGTTTTGGCCGAGAGCAACGCCTCCAATCCGGCATGCACCATACTCAGGTCATCCAGACGTCCCGATTGTATGAATTCATTGTGCAAACCCAATGTCTGCGCGGGGGTAGTGTCGTACAGATAGAGGTCGAAGTCGATGATATCTTCCTTCGTTACAGATAGTTCCGTTGCTACGAGTTTGAGTAAGGTATTGTCGCGCTCCAATTGGCCGTTGATGATGCCCACGATAGGCAGCATGTCCTTCTGTTTGCTGAGAGCCACGCCATCGTTAACCTGACGATTGAAGTGGATGGCAAGATTCGGGATGGTCAATATCGGGCGCTCGATGCGTATCAGACGGGTTGTTGGGTGCAATGGGTCATTGCTCCGCAACAACACTCTGCCAGCAATGGAGAGGGGCCGATCGAACCATGTCGAGAGTATGGCACCACCATACACCTCCGTATTCAGGCGCAGGATGTTGCCATCGCCGAACATCTCGGCGTGTGGCTTGATGCGGAAAGTCGGACTATCGCAATGGGCGCAAATCAGGCGGAGACCCGACTCGGCCAGGGGCTGATTGCCAATGTGAAACGCATAGAGCGACGAGTCGTTCTTGGTGAAATAAACTTTGTCGCCAGCCTTCAGGGTAGGCAAGGCGTTCGCTGCATCCAGTTTCTGGTAGCCATTGGCCGACAGAATCTCTTCCAGAGTGGCTACGGCATAGAAATTTATAGGAGAGGCGTTCAAGAATGAAATAAGTGAATCTATCATAATGCGTGCTAATTCTTATAAGTAGTTGTTAATTTTGACCACCTACTTAGTATAATGACGTACTTATGCTGTTATGGAGTTCCTCATTTGTTTCTCCTTTGTTCCTACCTTTCTTCTACCTTTAAAAGGGAGGAAAAAGGCAGAAGGTCAACAACGAACCAAGAGTAGGTTAATGGAAAGAAAGCAGAAAGAAAGTAGGAGGAGAAACAGATGAACAGATGCGGGATTATTGTTGCTTGATCTTGACATCCAACTGATTGAATGGGAACATGAAACCCGACTGGCGGAGTTCCTGATACACCGTATAGTTCATATATCCGGCTACAGCAAAGTAATCGCTGCTCTTGCACCAACTACGGGTGGCAATGGTAACACCGCTTTCGCCCAGTTTGGCCAATCCTTGCCAAGGCGCAGTAACAGGTTCGCCCTCAATGGGTTCTTTGATAATTTCTGGACAACGAGCTTGTATGTCGGCAATGGCTTTCTGAACCTCGTCGAAGTCGGTGCCGTAAGCGAAGTCAAAATTTAGATCGACACGACGGTACGGTTGCGCTGTCACATTTTGCAAAGAACCGGTCGAGAGTCCTCCGTTCGGGATGATGATGGTCTTGTTATCGACCGAAACGAGGATGGTGTTGAAGATCTGAATCTCTTTGACCTTGCCTTCGTAGCCCTGAGCGATGATATAGTCACCCACCTTGAAGGGCTTGAACAACAGAATCATGACTCCACCGGCGAAGTTGCTCAACGTGCCGCTCATCGCCATGCCGATAGCCATGCCGGCACCGGCAAACAGGGCAACGAACGAAGATGTCTCAATACCGAGCATAGAAACGATGGCGATGATGAGCAGGAGCCATAGGGAGACGCGCATGATGCTGCTCAAGAAACTTGCCAGAGAAGCCTCTACATTGCGTTTTTCCATCAACTTGGTGGTACCCGAGATAATCTTTTTGATGAGCCATTTGCCTACAAAGTAGATGAGGAGAGCGGCCAAGATATTCTTGCAGAAAGTGACAGAATAACTCGTTGCGTCTTGAATGGCGCTTTCGCTGAACCAACTGAATAACTGTTCCATAGAGCTTTATATTTTAATGATTAATTATTTATCTTTTTTAACAACACCAATGCCAGGGAGGTTGTTCAAATGAATGAATCCATCGTCGATGTGCATGCCATCGAACGGGTCGTTGCTGATGAGCAGGTTGCCATCCAGGTCGGCATAATCGGCAAATTGAGACAATTGAGCCGCAGCACTGACCGCACACGAGGTTTCGGTCATACATCCCAGCATGATTTTAAGCCCCAGTCGTTGAGCCTCTTGTACCATTTTGTAGGCCTCCCAGAGACCCGTACACTTCATCAGCTTGATGTTGATGCCCGAGAAACTGTCGGCTATGCGTGGTAGGTCGGATAACCGTTGCACCGACTCGTCGGCAATGATGGGTAAGGGGGAACGAGCGGTAAGCCAAGCATGTCCCTGGAGGTCCTGTTTCGGCAGAGGTTGTTCCACCATGATACAGCCTTGGCTCTGGAGCCATTCAATCTCGTCCAATGCGTGTTGTGGGTCACTCCAACCTTGATTGGCATCGACCGTAAGAGGCAAGTCGGATACCTCGCGGATGGCTTCAATCAACAAGTGGTCCTGCGGAACGCCGACCTTGATTTTCAATCGTTTGAAACGTCCTTCCACTTCGAGCACCTTCTGCTTGACCTCTTCGGGCGAGGCGATGCCGATGGTGTAGGTGGTTGGGAGGGAGGTGAGCAAATCATTCTCTGCATCCAATGGGTTGCCCGTCAGCAAGTTCCTTGCCGGCAATCCCTTCATCTTACCCGCCAGGTCCATCAAGGCGATGTCGATGGAGGCCTTGGCGGCACAGTTGCCAGGTTCGATGGAATCGACGTATTGTAGGATTTCTTCGGTATTCAAAGGGGAAGAGAAGCGGCCGAGATTGACTTTCTGTAGAAAACTCAGAACGCTCTCCGAAGTCTCACCGAGATAAGGCGGCATGGATGCCTCGCCATAGCCGATGAGGCCATCGTGTTCAATTTCTACCAATACGGCAGGGGTATAAGATCTGGAACATGTTGCCACGGTAAAAGTGTGGCACAAATTCAACTGGTATGGATAAAAAGAAAGTGTCATAAAGCCTTGTAATTCGGCTGCAAATATAGTAATTATAGGATAATTTTACAAATTTATCCAAAAAAATTTGCTTCATAAACCATAATAATGTATATTCGCAGCACTAAAACGGGGAGGGAGTCATTCCTGAAGGCGAGGCAAAACCTTGCCGAGGTTATCTCCCGTACATATAATTATAATCTTCAATCTTCCATAGATATACCTTCAGGCATTCCTGATATGACTGAATTTCTGCGCACTGTAGCCAAACATTATTTCGGTTCCTTGCTCCAATCGGGCCAAGGAAAAGCCCATCCAGCACAATGGACGGATTGGATGTTTGTCTTTCCCAATCGGCGTGCAGGACTTTTTTTCAAGCAGTATCTGTGTGAACTGAATGGCAACAAGCCGCTTCTGGCACCGCAGTGCATCTCGATAGGCGATATCTTTGCCCTTTTGGCCGAACAACGGGTTGCCAACCGAACGGAGTTGCTCTTTCGTCTTTACAAGGTCTATCAGCAGGTGAGGAGCAAAGGGCAGGAGGCATCGACGGCCGAGAAGTTTGAGGATTTCATCTTCTGGGGCGAAATGCTGCTCCGCGACTTCGATGAGGTAGATAAGTACCTGGTTCCCGCCGACTTGCTTTTCCGCAACGTCCGAGACTTGAAACAGATAGACGAGGAGTTCGGCGAGTTGGACGAAGAGACGTTGTCGGTCATCCGCACGTTTTGGAGCAATGTCAATCCCAAACAGGCGAAGGACAAGAATGTCAAGGCCAACTTCGAGCAGACTTGGGCCATCCTCTATGAAGTCTATTCCACCTTCCGAAATACGTTGAGGAAAGAGGGAATGGCATACGAGGGAATGCGTCAACGCAGTGTCGTTGAACGACTTGCGTTCGAAGATGCCGAGGCATTGAAGCAACGTTTGCCTGCTCGGATTGTGTTGGTGGGCATCACTGCCATCAATAAAGCCGAGAGGACGTTGTTGCTTTGGCTCAAGAAAGAAGGCTTGCTGGAATGTTGTTGGGATTATGCCTTCGAGAATGTCAAATCCCTGCCTTTCGTCAAGGAGAACCTGGCAGACTTCGGCAATGCGTTAAGCCCCGAAGAGTGTCTGGAGGGCATCGTACCGGTGGAAAAGAAGGTCTTGAAGCGCGTTTCCGTGCCTTCGGGCGTGGGTCAAGCCGATTCGGCAGCCGCTGTCTTGAGGCAATGGGTCAATCAGGAGGCATTCCATACCGCCGTTGTCTTGCCCGACGAACATCTGCTGTACCCAGTTTTGTACAGTTTGCCCGACGCTTTTCAGGAGTTCAACGTCACGATGGGTTATTCGCTGCGAAGCACTCCTGTAGCCTCGTTGGTCGAAGCCTTGATTTTCTTGCAGAGGAACATCAATGTCGATGCCAAGGGCAATATGTCCTTCTTCTACAAGGCGGTATTGCCCATCCTGTCGCACTCCTTCCTGTTGGAGTTGCAGATGACGGAATGCTCGGAATTGGCGAAAGACATCAACCGCAGGTCGCTCTTCCGAGTGCCGCAATCCATGCTGAAAGGCAATGCCCTGTTCCAGCTCATCTTCCAGAAGAAGGTTGCCATCTCTTACTTGCAAGACATCCTCCAATATTTCCTGAGAGCTTTCCGTGCTCAGGAGGAAGAGGAGAAAGAGTCATCGGATAGCTTGGTTGCCAACGACCGGTATATCTTGAACCGCGAGTGCATCATCGGCTACCTACAGGTCATTGACCAAGTCGAAAAGGAACTCAAGGAGGCACAGATGGAGTCGTTGGACGACTATTCCCTCTTCCACTTGATTCATCGCTTGGCTCAGGGTCAGAGTGTCAGTTTCAGCGGAGAGCCAATGAAGGGATTGCAGATCATGGGCGTCTTGGAAACCCGTGCCGTCGATTTCGAACGCATCGTGATTCTCTCCATGAACGAGGGCGTTGTGCCGGCGAAGGCGGTCAACAATTCTTTCGTGCCGTATTCGCTGCGGCGGGCATTCGGATTGCCGACACAAATGCACAAGGATTACATCTTCTCCTACCACTTCTATCGATTGATAAGTAGGGCCAAGGAGGTGGTCTTCCTCTACGATAGTCGAACCGATGGAATGCAGACGGGCGAACAGAGTCGCTACCTCATGCAACTCCAGTATCTGTATGGTGCGAAGTTGATTGACATGGTACCGGCGGAACGCATCTTCAAGCCGACAGATCAATCCGTCACCGTTGCAAAGGACGAGCGCGTCATGCAACAGTTGAACGAGTTCAAGGCAGGAGGCGAACTCAAGTTGTCGGCCTCCAACCTGAAGACCTACATCTCTTGTCCCTTGCAATTCTATTTTGCACACGTCTGTGGCTTGTCGGTCGATGAGGAGATGGACGAGGAGTTGGCCGATGCGGCTTTCGGCGATATTATGCACCGCACCTTGATGGTCTTCTATCAACGTCTGGAGGGGCAACAAGTGCAGGATGACGTGTTGAAGAAAGCGTTGGATCATCCCGACTCCCTGCTCGATTTGGTCAAGAA
>JAEEGH010004710.1_pt1 | contig 34794 bp, 31 predicted proteins | sample 9134181 | NCBI WGS metagenome assembly JAEEGH01 (sample SAMN16246544, study PRJNA631951) | gut metagenome | biome: gut microbiome; feature: rumen; material: DP-attached | host: Bos | place: Iran: Karaj | collected 2018-10
AACCCGCCCAGGCCAGTCCGACGAGACGCAAGACCCACAAGCTTTAAGTTAAACAATTAAAAAACAAAAATTAAAATGGCAAATCACAAGTCATCCCTGAAGAGAATTCGTCAGGACAAGAAAAAGGCAGAGCACAATCACTATTATGCCAAGACCATGCGTAACGCTGTTCGCAAGCTGCGCGCTACGACTAACAAGGAAGAGGCTACAGCCCTGTACCCCAAGGTGCAGAAGATGCTGGACAAGTTGGCTAAGACCAACATCATCCACAAGAACAAGGCCGCTAACCTGAAGTCAAGTCTTGCTCTGCACATCAGCAAGCTGGGATAAGAAAATTCATCCAAGCATAATTGCCGCACACTGGGAACAGCGTGCGGTTATTTTTTTATAAAAAATAAACACTTTTCTTTCGTTTAAGTCTTGGAAATTTAGTACCTTTGCACACAAATTGCAAATTAGTAAGAAATGGCAGAAGAACTGAATACAACAAGCAACTATTCCGCGAGTAACATTCAGGTGCTCGAAGGATTGGAGGCCGTACGCAAGCGTCCGGCCATGTATATTGGAGACATCAGTGAAAAGGGTCTCCACCACCTCGTTAACGAAACCGTCGACAACTCTATCGACGAGGCTATGGCAGGCTACTGCACACACATCGAGGTAACTATCAACGAAGACAACAGCATTACCGTACAGGATAATGGACGTGGTATCCCCGTCGACGAACACGAGAAGATGCACAAGTCGGCCCTCGAGGTCGTTATGACTGTGCTGCACGCTGGCGGTAAGTTCGACAAGGGTTCCTATAAGGTTTCCGGTGGTCTGCATGGTGTAGGTGTAAGCTGTGTGAACGCACTCTCAACACACATGCTGTCGCAGGTGTTCCGCAACGGGCACATCTATCAGCAGGAGTACGAGAAGGGCAAGCCCCTTTACGACGTGAAAATTGTGGGCGATACCGACCTGACAGGTACACGTCAGCAGTTCTGGCCCGATGGCAGTATCTTTACCACGACTGAATATAAGTACGACACCATTGCAAAGCGCATGCGCGAGCTGGCCTATCTGAATGCAGGCATCACCATCACGCTGAAAGACATGCGTCCTGACGAGGATGGCAACCTGAAAGAGGAAGTGTTCCATGCCAAGGATGGTCTGAAGGAGTTCGTACGCTATGTGGATCGTCATCGTACTCACCTGGTTGACGATGTTATCTATCTGAAGACCGAAAAGCAGGGAATCCCCATTGAGGTAGCCGTCATGTACAACACAGACTACACGGAAAACATCCACTCATACGTAAATAACATCAATACGATAGAAGGTGGTACGCACTTGGCAGGTTTCCGTGCAGCACTCACTCGTACCTTGAAGAAATATGCTGATACCGATCCTCAGATCTCTAAACAGATAGAAAAGGCCAAGATAGAGATTGCACCAGAGGACTTCCGTGAGGGTCTGACTGCCGTTATCTCTATCAAGGTGGCTGAGCCCCAGTTCGAGGGACAGACCAAGACGAAACTTGGCAACTCTGAAGTGGCAGGAGCCGTTCAGCAGGCTGTTGGTGAGGCATTGGCAAACTACTTGGAAGAGCATCCGAAGGAGGCCAAGATGATTTGCGATAAGGTGGTGCTGGCTGCTACCGCACGTATTGCAGCCCGCAAGGCCCGTGAGAGCGTGCAGCGCAAGAACCCGATGACGGGTGGCGGCCTGCCTGGTAAACTGGCTGACTGCTCTGAGAAAGACCCCAAGGTTTGTGAGATTTTCCTCGTCGAGGGTGACTCCGCAGGCGGCAGTGCCAAGCAGGGTCGTGACCGTCACTTCCAGGCCATCCTGCCTTTGCGTGGTAAGATTCTGAATGTCGAGAAGGTACAATGGCACCGCGTCTTCGAAGCTGAGTCTGTCATGAACATCATCCAGAGTATTGGCGTACGCTTCGGTGTTGATGGCGAGGGCGATCGTGAGGCCAATGTCGACAAGCTGCGCTACGACAAGATTATCATCATGACCGATGCCGACGTCGATGGTTCTCACATCGACACGCTCATCATGACACTCTTCTACCGCTTCATGCCGAAGGTTATCCAGGAGGGGCACCTCTATATCGCTACGCCACCGCTTTACAAGTGCACCTTCAAGAAGGTCTCTGAGTACTGCTATACCGAGCAGCAGCGTCAGGCCTTCATCGACAAGTACGTCGCTGGCGACGAGAACGCTACCGCGCTCCACACGCAGCGCTACAAAGGTTTGGGTGAGATGAACCCCGAGCAGCTCTGGGAGACCACTATGAATCCTGAGAACCGCTTGCTGAAGCAGGTTACCATCGAGAATGCTGCTGAGGCTGACGAGATATTCTCTATGCTGATGGGCGACGACGTAGAACCTCGCCGTCAGTTCATCGAGAAGAACGCCACCTACGCCAATATCGACGCATAAGGTTTTACACCTTATTTTTAATATAAAAGAGGGCGCAGGCCCTCTTTTATTTCATTTCCACAAACTATTATTGTATTCCTTTCTGTCGTTTGATGTTTTCGAGCGAGTCCAGATTCACTCGTCCTGTTTCTGGGTCATAGCGAAGATTAAACTCCTCACGGGTACGTTTCCATCGGTTGTGAGTCCACAGCCAAAATTCAGGAGCCCGACGAATATTCTCTTCAAGCATACTAAAATAAGCATCAGTGATTTCATATTCGCCTAACTGTTGGGGATGAGAAGCTATCAAACGGAATTGTGCCTCATAATAACCTCGTTTTGGACGATTCAATTCCAGATAAAAGACAGCATGATTCGTCTGGCGGGCCAGTCGTTCAGTACCTGTCAATACGGGAGTATCGTGGTTCAGGAACTGACACCAATGGTGGATATTGTTCCAGAACGGCACCTGGTCGCTGATATAGCCAATGACAACGGGTTTACCCTCCTGCTTGTACTTAACAATTCGACGCAATGTCTCAGCCATCGGAATACACTCCGCATTGAAACGTTGGCGCAATTTTAGGGATAACATGTCGAACTCCTTATTTTCCAACGCATGATATATCTGCCCACAATGTGCCTCAGTAGTTACCCACAAGGGCAAAGACGTCACCCATTCCCAATTGCAGTAATGCCCCAGATAGATAGCCGCAGAACGGCCTTCCTTTACCAATTGGTCAATTACCTCCGCACCTTTAAACACCATCCGTCGCTTCAAATGCTTTTCGCTGATAGTCAACAGTTTGACCGTCTCTACCAGATAGTCGCAGAACCAGTGATAGAAACGGCGTTCTATGTCACGAACCTCCTTCTCCGTTTTTTCAGGGAACGAGTCCGAAAGGTTCTTTCTTACCAACTTTACCCGATAGTGCACCACTTTATATATCAGCACATAAAACATGTCTGATATCAGATAGTGCACCCACAAGGGCAACAATGACGTCAGATAGAGCAAGCCATAGAGCAAGTTGGCCAATATTTTCTTCATGGGTACAAAGGTACAAATAAGTGAGCAAAAACAAAAGAAAAACACGTTTTTTTTCATTTACATTTGCTTGTATCGCAGAAAATACCTACCTTTGCAACCCTAAAGAGACATTGGGCTGCATCGTAACATGTTATTATTAGGAAAAGAAGGACTTATACACCGCACAGGTAAAGAGATTCAGAACGTGTTCCAGAACCTGTTTAAGCAACGAGGCAAGTGGCGCAAACAGGCTTTAAAACTGAGTCCCTACTATTCTATGGAAGCGCCACGTGCAAAGAATGAAAGGAAACAAGTCATCTGTATGTTTGACGGTCGTACAGACCACTATGGCATGACTGACCGCCTGCGCGGCATAGTCTCTTCCTATTATGTCTGCAAGGAATTGGGATATGACTTTCGCATCCATTTTGTGTCACCGTTTCAGTTAGCTGATTATTTGCAGCCCAACCACATCGACTGGACCATTCTTCCTGAAGACATCAGCTATCATACAGCGGACAGCAAGGTGGTCTATTGTGGAAGCAATGCCACTCTCGTGGAGCCTTTCTTTCAGAAGCTATGGCTGAAGAAGTGTTTCCGTCAGGCCTCGAAGCAGGCACATGTTTATACCAATGCACATCTGCTGCCACGAGGGACTCGCTTCGGTCTGCTGTTCAACGAGCTTTTCAAACCATCGCAGAAAGTCGAAGAAGCCTTGGCACTGCACACGTCAAAGCTACAGGGAGGCTACTACACGATGTCACTACGTTTTCAGCGTCTGTTAGGCGATTTTGTCGAACGCGACGGCGTCGACATCTCCCCCGAAGAACAACAGCAGCTCATGACTCGCTGTGTCCAGAAGATTGCCGAACTGAGAAATACGTTGGATGATACAAAGAAAGTCGTACTGATGTCCGACAGTATACGTTTCCTTGAATATGCCGCCAGCCAGTTGGACTTTATCTACTACATCCCTGGCAAAGTCCAACATATTGATTTCTACAAGGAGACACCCGAAGATGTGAATATCAAACTGTTTGTAGACATTTTGATGATTAGTCGCGCCGAAAAGGCATTCCTGCTACAAACGGGTAAAATGTATAACAGCGGATTCCCCCGTCGTGCCGCTCAGGTGGGCAACATACCTTTCAGCCATATCCGTTTCTGACTATTTTACGTATTTGTGTTGCTTGTCTGGGAACAGGTTATCAACCAGCCGTTTCAATTTCTTAGCAGTCGTCGACTTATGGACGTAAATGGGTACCGAACGAAGCACCTCGTCGGTAATGGCATCTAACTCATCCTGAAGCGTACTCTGTTTCATATAAGAACGCAACAGCATATCACTAATCAGCGACTCCCACTCTGGCTTTGTGGCCCAGAAGTGTCCGATGCAATCGTCGGAAGGCATCAGCTGCGTCAGCTCGTTCATACATACGGACTGTGCATATTGTTCAAGAATAAAACAGTTCCCTCCATCATCAAGCATCCCGTCACAGATGGCCAAGGAAGTGGCAATGACTTGATCCAGCCGGTCTTTAGGAACAGCAACGACACCTGCATTCCACATATCGTGACGTTCGCCCAGCGTGATACCCGCATAGGTATGGCCCTTTACGGTATTCCACAACTTCAGCGAGCCACCTTTCATCTTGCTGGGGTGCCCTTCTCTGATATGCATCATACCATTACCATTGTCGAGCCGCTGCTTGAGAACATCAAGGCTACCATATAAAAACGTATCACTATCCAGATACAGAATATGCTGGTTGGGATATCGTGATGCCAGCAATTCCATCGCCTTGATCTTCACGCGGAAGAAGAAGTGGTGAGGTCCTTTCCAGGCCTCTATCTCTTCATCGGTAACATCGAGCGTTGTCACATGGGCATGATTATAATATTCCGGACGTGAAGTGACAACGAATATCTGGTCATCTTCCTTCATTTGTTTCTGAAAGCTGCGAATAGAGAGATAGGCTTGCAGATGATAGTCCAGTTTGTCGCCAAATACAATATATAGGATATTCATAGCATCAATAGATATGTTGGAATAAATAATCGAATTTCTTAAAGCTGTCCTCTGTCACTGGCTGGCCAGGATCCTCAATCCAATAAAGGGGCAGATCACGATACATCGAAGCCACAAGTGTGAAAGTGCTTGGTGCTCCTATCAGATAATCGCAATGCGACAACAGACAAAGATCCTCGCCAGGATTACCGTCGGGGAACACGACGCGACAGTCGGGAAACGCGCTCTCGAACAAAGAACGATTCAATGCCGGGTCGTTGCCACAAATGTAGATACTTTTCTTCTCTGTAGGGCGGATTCTGTCGATGCACTGACGTACGATTTCTGCATACTGCTCGTCGGAATACATAAAACGCCCATTGTGGAAATGAGCATAGTCTCCACGACGGATATGGACTCCTATCCGCAAGCCGTCACTGAGCAATCCGCTGACATGCTTTTCTATATCATCATGAAAAGCAAACAAGTCCACTATTTCCTGTCGGTATTTCAGAAAGAGGTCGTACCAGCGGGCATGCCATCCCTGGGCTACTACCAGACGAGAGTGCTCCAGTTGCTGTTCTTTTTCCAAGCTGGCACCACCCTCCTCATCGAAATCGACCACGGGAATCATTCCCCAACGGGCTCCATACTTCGCAAAAACATATGTAAGGAAATGATGATAGCGCGTATCGCAGAGTCGAAAATACTGGTATTTATAGGAAAAGCGCATCGACACCGTCTTCAGCCCATGCTCCCTCGCCCATGCATACACATGACCATACTGCAACATATTGTTACACATCTGACCTTTGTCGCGAACGAATATCATGCCACACTAATCTTTTAAATCGACCTATTCTGACTGTCGCTTCTCAATAATCTTAGAAACAAGCATAAACTGATAGATGCCCTTTAGCCCGGCATAAATCAGCCCATGAATGCCATCGCGCCAACCACCCTCAAGCACATAACATTTGAAAAAGCGCCAGAACGGTCGATAAAGCAATGCACCAGCACCATATTTCCGGCCAGCCTTTTTCAACACCTCGTTGTCACTGTACCTGTTATCTTTATCTAAGATGGTATGGATGCTGTCGTTAGCCAAATGAATAAAAGCCAACTCCTTGCGTTTCTTTGGCAGATAAGCCAACGGACCGTCAACCTTTGGAAAAGTATGCACATAAGGAGGCCATTCAGTTCCTTCACGAACGAAAAACCGTAATTGGTAATCGGGGTAAGCGCACTGCATCGTCTTGTTCATAAACTTGTTCAGGCGAGGGATGTACAATCCTTTGGCGCAGTCTGGTTGCTGAATATGGTTGTAGAGGGCCTCACGCAATGCAGTGGTCACAATCTCGTCAGCATCTACCACCAAAACCCAGGGATTGGACGCTGCCTGGATGGCAAACGTACGAGCAGGCTCGGCACTTTTGTGGTCTGCCTTTGGAAATGTCACTACCTTACAACCCTTCTTGCGGGCAATCTCCAGCGTATGATCCGTGCTTTCCATATCGCAAATCAACACTTCGTCAAAGCCTTGCACACTCTCCAATACACGCTCGAGATGCTGCTCCGCATTATAGGTGTTGATTACCACCGATATCTTATTTTTCTCGTTCATGTGTGCAAAATTAGAAAAAAAATATTAATTTTGCAAGCAAAACAGAATAATTATGATAGATAAATGTAAGGCCATCCTAGCCAAACCCTTCTTTCGCGACTATCGTACGTTGTTAGGACTATGGCTCATACTGGGTATCGTGTCGGCATTGGCGAAGATGCACGCACACAACAATTTCCTGATTTTCCGTGGGGTTTTCTGGCATGTCTGGAATAGGACGCCACTCTATACAGCTTATCCTGAGGAATATTGGGATGTCAACCACTATGGTCCATTCTTCTCACTGGTATTCGCTCCCTTTGCTGTTGTACCCGAATGGCTAGGACTTATCCTATGGTGCGTATCGCTGTCGCTGTTTCTCTACGTGGCCATCAGACGGTCAGATCTGACGAACCGCCAGCAATTATTCATCTTGTGGTTCTGCGCCCATGAACTGCTGACAGCCTTATTTATGCAGCAGTTCAACGTCGCTATTGCCGCCATTATTGTATTGGCATTCTTCCTCATAGAAAAAGAGCGCGACGCAGAGGCGGCATTCTTCATCGTTGTGGGCACATTGGTAAAGTTGTATGGTATTATAGGACTGGCATTTTTCTTCTTCTCAAAACACAAGATGCGCTTTGTTGTGGCATTGGTAATATGGGGAACGGTACTCTTTGCACTACCCATGCTGATTAGTAGTCCGGAATACATTATTGGACAGTACCACGATTGGTTTGTCTGTCTGACAGAGAAAAACGGCGAAAACCTCGACTCTATTGCCCAAAATATCTCCTTGTTAGGCATGGTACACCGCACTACGGGACTGGCTTTCAGTGACCTATGGCTCATCATTCCTGGGCTGGTACTATTCGCCATTCCATACCTGCGGCTGTCACAATACCAACACCAAGCATTCCGGCAAACCCTATTAGCCTCAGTACTGATGTTTGTGGTATTGTTCTCTACGGGTAGTGAGTCAAGCGGTTATATCATTGCTTTAGTCGGTGTTGTCATTTGGTACACAGCAGTTCCTTGGCAACGCAATGGATGGGACATTGTACTCATGATCTTTGTATTCGTGCTAAGCAGTCTGTCACCCAGTGACTTATTTCCTGCCTACCTACGCAAAGAATGGGTACAGCCCTATGCGCTAAAAGCCCTACCCGTAACACTGGTATGGTTGAAACTATGTTGGGAGATGGCAATTAAGGATTATGCCATAACATCGAAAAACGGTTTATAGGATTTCTTTGATGTTGTAAAGCGGACGTCGCTTTACCTCATTGTAGATTTTACCTACATAGACTCCCGTAATACCCAGGCTTATCAGGACGAAACCGCCTACAAGCCAAACGGAAAGAATCAGCGACGACCAACCGGGAATGGCTGTGCCGACTATCAGTGCACGAAGCACGTAAATGGCTATACAGAAGCTAATCACAAGGAATAGCAGTCCTAAATAAATGATATTATAAAGGGGCTTGACGCTGAACGAAGTAATGCCGTCAAGGGCCAGATTCAGCATCTTGCCTAACGTATATTTCGATGTGCCAGCCTGTCGCTCGCTAATTACATCGTCAACCGTTGTCGAAGGCAGGCCAATCATTGGAATCAGTCCACGCAGATAGAGGTTACGTTCGTCATAGCCAGACAGCATCTCCAAGGTACGACGACTCAGCAGACGGAAGTCTGCATGATTGTAGACACTCTCCACCCCCATGGAACTTTGCAGCTTATAAAACGCTTGAGCCGTCATACGCTTTAATGGCGGATCGGCCTTGCGCGACACCTTTACGCCATACACGATGTCGTTGCCAGCCAGAAAGTCCTTCACCATCTGGGGAATACACTCAATATCGTCCTGCAAATCGGCATCAATAGTCACCACAGCATCAGCCCAATCCTTGGCAGTCATCATACCGGCCATGATAGCATTCTGATGTCCCACATTACGGGCCAGATTGATGCCACGCACTAGAGGATTCTCACGATGTAACTCACTGATTATCTGCCAAGTCGAATCCTTACTGCCATCGTTGACAAAAACCATCATACTATCCTCGGCTATCAAGCCTTCGGACATCATACGCTTGAACAACGCTGTCAGGCGATCAACAGAGTGGCGAAGCACTTCTTCCTCGTTGTAACAGGGCGATACTGTGGCTAACTTAATCATGATGTTTTTACTATTTTACTCGTTCCACAAATTCACTGAAGGTAATAAACTCATGTTGCTGTGATTTCAGCATAACAATCAGACTGCCAAGACGCTGCATCATCTGGCGTCCACTATGATTACGGATGATAAACGGCATCATGAATTCAGGATGTTCCTTCAGGTCAAAGAACTCCCACGGATGGAAGTAAGTAACGAAATAACCGTCGCGCTCCAGTGTGCGACGCACCAGCCAATGATATAAACCCTCAGGCAGATTATGCAAAGAGAGCCAGAATAAGGGGAAGCGCACCCAGGGAGTCACCGAGGCAGGAATCTGCATCACATTGCCCTTCATAAACCATGTACGAGGTGCTGTCAAATGCATATAACGGCCAGGTATGAAGGCGGGGTTCAACGACGAGTTATAGCGATACCCCACACGGGCTATCTCACTATCACTGACGGGAAACATACGAGGCTGACGATAGCCATAGACTTGACGGCCCGTCACACGCTCCACAATCTGTTTCGATACCGCGAAGTCACTCTCCTTGGGTTGCCAATGGTCTACACCATGACAGGCCACCTCATGTCCCTCGTCCATAATACGCTGCATCAAGTCTGGTGCTTGTTCAGCAAAATTACCCGTGCAGAAGAAGGTTGCCCGGACATCGTGCTCTTTCAAAACATCGAGGATACGGTTCGTACCTTCTACGCTGACCTTCATACCTTCTGCCAACGAGAAATCCACGCCATGCTCACGAGGTACGTCGAACTCCTCTGTATCAAAACTCAGCAGTATCATGTTTCCTTACTTTTATCGTAATCAGTAAAGTTCAGCAGGAATAAGTTCCTTGGCACGTTGGAAATCCTCCACCGTATCGAGTTCAATAGAGAAGAGGTCAGTGGTATCGACCACACGGAAGTGAAATCCCTGTGGAATCAGGCGTTCGAAGGCACGTTCATAGAAGATACCGATGAGGCCTTCGTGTTCTATCATCTGCTCCAATTCCTGAAACAATGCTGTGGAATAGTCTGCAGCAATACGCTCTATTCCTACCGACTCGCCAATGGCATCGGCAATACTGCACGTCTTACTCAGTTCTACCACACGCCCCGACTCATCGACAATAATCTTAATCTCCTCCTCGCCACACTCATGACGGTTCAAGGCCAGAGCAGTATCCGGCTGGCTGACCATACGGCTCACAGCCTGAGGGTCGCACAGAATATCGCTGTCCATCAGCAGGAAGTCATGACCATCAGTAAAGGGACGAGTCATCCACAGCGAGAAAATATTGTTATTATGCTCGTAATCGGCATTATGAATGAAATGGATGGTCAACTCAGGATAGTGGGCTGTGAGAAAACTACGCAGCATCTCTCCGCGATAGCCAGTCACAACGACCAGCTCTTTTATACCGGCTTCCAGCATAGCATCGACAGTTCGGGCCAGCAAGGTCCGTTCGCCGACCTCCAGCAGACATTTGGGACACTCGTCAGTCAGCGGGCGCAGGCGCTTAGCCATACCTGCGGCAAGAATAACTCCAATCATATATTTAGTTGAGAGTTGAGAGTTTAGAGTTTAAAGTTAAGAGTTATTTGAAAGCGGCCTGTATCATGGCTGCTATTTCCTTGAATTCCTCCTCGGTCAGCTTCAGTTTCTCGCGACGGAAATCAGCATCGGCCTCGCTCTGCATGGGAATCAAATGGATGTGGGCATGAGCCACCTCCAAACCCAGTACGACCTGAGCTACTTTCTTACAGGGGAACGCCTGCTTGATGGCAACAGCCACGCGCTTGGCAAACTGCTGATAACGAGCCAGTTCGTCGTCGGTCATATCAAAGAAATAGTCAACCTCGCGACGGGGAATCACCAACGTATGACCCTTTACCAACGGATTAATGTCGAGGAATGCATAAAATTCCTCATTCTCTGCACATTTGTAGCTGGGAATCTCACCAGCAGCAATCTTACTGAAAATATCCATAGTCTTTTCGGAATAATGGTATAACGGAATAACATGATAACGACAGCTTACGCTATCGAAATCTTCTCAATACGCAGTTTGATGGTTCCACGGGGAATCTTGATTTCCACCTCGTCACCGACCTTCTTGCCCAACAAACCCTGGGCAATAGGAGTCTTGATAGAGATTTTGCCGGCACGCAAATCCGCTTCGTTTTCACTAACAATGGTGTAACTCATCGTGGAATTAGTTGTCAGATTGGTCATCTCCACCTTCGTCAGAATCTGGACAGAATCGGTGCTCAGACGAGACGTGTCCACAATCTTCGCTTCAGAGATGGTCACCTTCAACTGATTAATCTTATCTTCCAAATGAGCCTGAGCCTCTTTGGCCGCGTCGTATTCGCTATTCTCACTTAAGTCGCCCTTCTCGCGAGCCTCTGCAATCGCTGCAGAGGCCTTCGGACGTTCTACCGCTTCTAAGCGGTGCAGTTCGGCTATGAGTTTATCATAACCCTCTTGTGACATGTATGCCATAATAATATATCTTTAATTGTTTTATGTTTCTTGCCTCAGACGTAAAAAAGAAAGAATCCCGACTCTTCACCCTGTCGGAATGCTCGCCACACTCTGTACCTTCAGGTCAGAGAATCCCTGAACTCTTATCATGTCTTTATCCGTTTGCAAAGATAGTAATTTATTCCCAACTGACCAAATTTTCGGCAAAAAACTTTAAAAAATGATTGATTTAGGTCAAGAAACAAACTCCCGTACACCATTTTTATTATAATTTTCTTGTAGTCAAACAAGAATGTCGTACCTTTGCAGCGTGTTTTTCATAGTATTAGATTTAAGGTTAACAAAGGTCGGGGCTCAGCGGAGTCCCATTTTTTTCGTGTAAGCGTATGAATCCAAAGATATTGATTACTGGAGCCAGTGGTTTCATCGGCTCGTTCATCGTAGAAGAAGCCATCAATCGGGGCTTTGAAGTGTGGGCTGCTATGCGTAAGAGCAGTTCACGCCAGTTCCTGTCTGACGATCGCATCCACTTCATCGAACTAAACCTTGCATCGGAAAAAGACTTGAAACAGCAGTTAGCAGACCACTCGTTCGATTACGTGGTGCATGCTGCCGGCGTAACAAAGTGTCTGGACAAAAAGGACTTTTTCCGTATTAATACAGAAGGCACCCAACACTTGGTGCGTGCTTTGTTAGAACTGAACATGCCCCTGAAGCGCTTTGTCTACATCAGCTCGTTGAGCATCATGGGAGCCATCCGCGAGGAGCTGCCCTATCAGGAAATACGCGAAAGCGACGAGGCACACCCCAATACGGCCTATGGTGAGAGTAAGCTAATGGCAGAACAATGGCTTGACTCCGTCAATGAAAAACTCAAAACAAGACAAGCAGAACTGCCCTTTGTCATCCTTCGTCCTACGGGAGTCTACGGTCCTCGCGAGCGCGACTATTTCATGATGGCCAAGAGCATCAAGGCACATACCGACTTTGCTGTCGGATTCAAACAGCAGGATATCACCTTCGTCTATGTAACAGACGTGGTACAAGCTGTATTTCTGGCTTTGGAAAAGGGCAAGACTGGACGACGCTATTTTCTTTCCGACGGAGAGGTTTACCAGTCGTCGACTTTCAGCAACCTCATCCGACAAGAGCTAGGCAATCCCTGGTGGATCCGTATCACGGCTCCTGTATGGCTGTTGCGCATCATCACTTTCTTTGGTGAATACCTTGCCCATCTGACAGGTAAGGTGACAGCACTCAATAACGACAAATACAACATCATGCGTCAGCGCAACTGGCGGTGTGACATAGAGCCAGCTCGGAAGGAACTGGGTTACGAGCCACAGGTCAAGCTGGAAGAAGGCGTACGTCGTAGTATCAAATGGTATAAGGAGAATCAATGGCTATAAGTATCGGCGACTACTGCATACGCGACACAAAGCCCGTCAAGGGACTGCTCACTGCTGAATGGATAGCGATGGGCTATCTGTTGTTGACACTGTTAATGATGGCCATTATGTGGCCAAAGCTCGTCCATCCCGAGTCCATGCTCTGGGGGCGGTTCTTTTTTATTGTGTCCACCTTGGCGGCATGGGGTGTATATCGTCTATTCCCCTGCCGACTGGCCCTGCTGGCACGCGTCGTACTGCAAATGGCTTTCCTCTCGTGGTGGTATCCCGACACTTATGAGCTCAATCGTACCCTACCCAACCTGGACCACCTTTTTGCATCCTGCGAACAGGCTATCTTCGGATGTCAACCTTCACTGCTTTTTTCCCAGTACGTTCCTTGGGGATGGTTCTCCGAACTGATGTGCATGGGATATGTCAGCTACTTCCCGCTGATGACGCTGCTCCTGCTCTACTATTTCATCCAGCAAAACAATGAGTTCCTTAAGGCTGCATTCGTCATGTTAGGCTCCTTCTTCGTCTACTATGTCGTCTTCATTCTGCTGCCTGTCACCGGACCACAATTCTATTATTTGGCAGTAGGAAACGACCAAATAGCACAAGGTACTTTCCCTGACCTCGGTGACTGGTTCCTGACCCACAGCGAACGCATGGCGGCACCAGGGTGGAAAGATGGTTTCTTTTACCATCTGCTCGACCTGACGCACGATGCAGGAGAACGTCCTACGGCAGCATTTCCCAGCAGTCATGTGGGTGTGACGACCGTCGTCATGCTGCTAGCATTACGCACACGCAGCAAATGGCTCGTGCTGACCATACTGCCATTCTACATACTGATGTGCCTGTCAACGGTCTACATCTACGCCCACTACCTTGTTGACGCTTTGGCAGGACTTGTCACAGGTATCTTGATCTATTTTCTTCTCCTTCGTCTTTACCCCGACAAGGAATAACACCTGTCTGCAAAGAGGCCGAAAGCGCCAAAAAGTGTTGGAATTCTGCTGATTTTAATTAGATTAACAATTAAAATCGTGCTTTTCCTCGTTTTTTTTCGTACCTTCGCGGCATATTTATATAATAGAAAAACAAATGATGAAAACTAAAGCATTGATTTTGGGTCTGGGCGTATTGCTGATGACCTCGTGTTCAGGTAAGTTAGGACAACTAACAAGTGACAATTTCAAGGTAACTCCCAACCCATTGGAGTCAGAGGCCGGACAGGTTACAGCAACTGTCAACGGTACGTTCCCCGAGAAATACATGAAGAAGAAGGCTGTGGTGACTGTAGTCCCCGAGTTGCGCTTCACAAAGGATGGCATCCAACAGTCCGTCAAGGGACAGCCCGCCACCTTCCAGGGTGAGAAAGTGCTGGGCAACGACCAGACCATCTCTTACGTGTTGGGCGGACACTACACCATGAAGACCCAGTTCCCTTACGAAGACGCCATGCAGAAGAGCGAGCTCTTCTTGACGTTCGACGCCAAGGTGGGTAAGAAGGCCGTACAGGTTCCTGCTGTCAAAGTGGCTGATGGCGTCATCGCCACTAGTGAGTTGTGGCACAAGTCTCTGCAGCAGTCGACAGGTAGCGTAGCACAGGATGCTTTCCAGCGTGTGGTAGCTCAGAAGCAGGAAGCCAACATCAAGTTCCTCATCCAGCAGGCTGAACTTCGTAAGAGCGAGCTGAAGAACGGTTCCGTACAGGAGTTTGTCACCCTGCTGAAACAGATCAGCCAGGACCGTGAACGTCTGAACCTCCAGAACGTCGAGGTTTCTGCCTATGCTTCTCCTGATGGAGGCTTCACCCTGAACGAGAAACTGGCCAACCAGCGTCAGCAGAAGGTCGAGGGTTACGTCAAGCAGCAGATGAAGCAGGCTAAGCTCACCGAACCCATCGAGGCCAACTATACTGCTCAGGACTGGGAAGGCTTCCAGCAGTTGGTCGCCGCTTCCAATATTCAGGACAAAGATGTCATCCTGCGTGTGCTGTCGATGTATAAGGATCCCGAGGAGCGCGAACAGCAGATCAAGAATATGAGTGCCGGATTCCGCGAGCTGGCTGATGGCATTTTGCCCGAGCTACGCCGTGCCCGTATGACGATTAACTATGAAACCATCGGACGTAACGACCAGCAGATTCAACAGCAGTTGAAGGACGATGCTACACAACTCAGCATCGAGGAGATGCTTTATGCTGCTACGCTGACCGACAATGCTGCCGAGAAGAAGGACATCTACGAGAAAACCACCCGTCAGTATGCTCAGGACGTTCGTGCTTTCAACAACCTCGCCACACTGGCTTGGCAGCAGGGCAACTATACTGAAGCCCGTCAGTGGCTGGAGAAGGCCCAGAATGTTAAAGCTGACTGTCCCGAGGTGCTGGCTAACTTAGGAATGCTGGCCTTACAGCAGGGTGATCTGCAGGCTGCCGAGAATTATATCGGTCGTGCCGCTGGTGCCTACAACCTTGCCGAGGCTCTGGGTAACCTGCATCTGGCTCAGGGTAATTACGCTTTGGCAGCACAGGATATGAAGGACTTGGTATCGAACAGTGCCGGTCTGGCTCAGCTGCTTAACAAGGACTATGTCTCTGCAGCCCAGACACTGCGTGCCATCAAGAACAGCAACGGTCTCACCGATTATCTGCAGGCTATCGTCTGCGCCCGTCAGGGCAACGAGGGAATGGCAGGTTTCTTCCTGCGCCAGGCCATTGAGAAGGATGCCTCGCTGCCAACCTATGCAGCCAACGACCTCGAGCTGAGCAAGGTAGAGAAATAATGAGGCGGCAGTTCATTGCACTCCTTTCCGTCATCTTGTTGCTGTCGTCATGTGGTGTCGACAGCAACAAGTTTCGACTTGCGGGACGTCTGCGCAACCTCAATCAGGGCATGTTCTGGATTTACAGCCCCGACGGTGCCATCGAAGGCATCGACACCATTCAGGTGCGCGACGGACGATTCTCGTACGAGACGGAATTACGTGTGCCTGCCACCTTGATTATTATTTTCCCAAACTACTCCGAACAGCCCGTCTTTGCGGAACCTGGCGAGGAGGTTGACATCAAGGGTAATGCCTCGCAGATGAAGGAGATGATTATAAAAGGGACGGACGACAACGATGCAATGACAGAACTGCGCATGGAACTGAACGAGCTCATGCCTCCGGAAGTCCCAAAGGCGGTGGCTAAGTTCATCAACGAGAATCCCAAGTCCCGCGTCAGCCGTTATTTGCTGCAGCGTTATTTCCTTACTGACCCTCAAGCCAACCTCGAGCAGGCCTTCATCCTCGTCTCACTGATGCAGAAAGAAGACCCCGACGATATCCAACTGACGAAATGGAAACAGGAGTTGGAAGGGTTGCGCAACGGACAGCTGAACAAAAAGTTGCCTGACTTCTCAGCAAAGGATGTCAAAGGCCGCGACGTCTCGCCGAGCGACCTAAAATCGAAAGTTAATGTGATTACGGTATGGGCCACATGGAACTACCAAAGCACAGATATCCAGCGACGTCTGCAGCGTATGAAAAAGCGCAATGGCGACAGGCTTAGTGTGGTCAGTGTCTGTTTGGATGCCGATTACAAAAACTGCAAGCAGACGCTTGAACGCGACTCCGTACCCTGGAAAACAATATGCGACGGGCGAATGTGGCAGACTCCTGTACTCTCGAAACTCGGCATGGCCGATGTGCCGGGCAATCTGGTGCTCGACGACAAAGGAGTCGTCCAAGCCCGTAATCTGAATCCGCAAAAGCTGGAAGAGAAAATATTGCAAATGCTCAGATAAGGATATGATGGGTAAGCTGCTGAAATGGACTATTCGCATAGTTTGCATACTGGCTGGGTTAGTGTTATCCCTGCTTGTTGTAGCTTTCTTCGTCGTCAATTCTACATCCTTCCAGCAGAAGCTGCTCCAGCGCACTACCGATATCCTGGAAGACAAGTTGCAGACCACCGTCCAAATTGACAGTGTAAGCATCGACTTGCTGACGCTTGACGCCCAGCTCTATCGGCTGTGTGTCGAAGACCGCCAGCAACGCAAGATGCTCCAGATGGACTATCTGCAGGCCGATGTTGACTTCTGGGCACTGCTCAACCGCAAGATCCGCATCAGCGAAGCACGTGTCAAGGGGCTGCGCACCGAATTGCACCACCACCGCCACGACTCTATCGATTCCATAGCCAACTACCAGTTCGTCATCGACGCCTTTAAATCCGACAAGTCTGCCAAGAAAGCCGACACGCAGAAGAAGTCTAAGGGCAAGAAACTGACGTTCGTTATGAACAAGTTTACTGCAGAGAATATCCACGTCAACTATAACGAACACTCGTTCTCCCTCTCCAAATTGCTCTACACGCAGTCGCGCCGCAACAAAACTAACATCAGCATCGACCAGTTGTCGGCACAGTGGGAACGAACCAACAAAAAAGGCTGGCAGGTATCAAACGATGCCACCATCGAAAAGTTGCTCTTGCACAACGAGAACAAGCATTGGCTCGTCGACGTCAACAATCTCCATTTCCACAATAACAACCATCATCCGCGCAAGAATTCCGGCAGGCCCAAACGGGGTTTCTTCGACCTTGAACATATCAATGCCTACGTCAATCTCAAGGCGGATGTCGACTACGTGAAGGGCGATTCCGTACATGGACGACTTACCGAGCTTACAGCGTGCGACACCATTATGGGTGTCTACCTCCGCGACCTGCACACGACGTTCTCATACAACAAAAAACGCATCTTCCTGCGCGACTTTGTCGTCCGACAGCATAACACCGAACTGCGTTTCGACAAGGGCTACATCGTGCTGCCCAGCAAAAAGGAGGGCCGCACCCTGTCCTATCGCACGTCGACCATCAAGGGTCGTGCCTACTTAAAAGATATCTCACGGACCTTCGCCCCCGTACTCAGTCAGTTCTCATTGCCCCTGAATCTCAGTGTACGATTCAGCGGAAATGACCACAGCATGACCTTCCGCGACATCAAGGTATATACCGACGATCAGAAGCTGACCGTTGCAGCCCACGGAAACATCACCAACCTGAAAGACAAATACAAGCTGCGCGTTCATTTCGACATCGACCGTATGAGAGCCGAGGGAGGCATCAAGGAAACCGTCATAAAGCAGTTCCCCGTCAAGCGCTTCATGATGAAACAGCTCCACGCCCTTGGCACACTCCACTATCAGGGCTCATTCAATGTACTTTGGAAAAAGGAGGAGTTCCAGGGTAATTTAGGAACCCAGGCGGGTGTACTGAAATTCTATTTCGCCATCGACGAAAATAATAAATACCTCACAGGTCACGCCAATTCCGAATTCCTCGAAATCGGCCACGTGATGGACATGAAGGATATTGGTCCCGTGGCAGCCTCAGCCTCCTTTAAAATCGACATCTCCAAGCCCCGTACCGCCATCATGCGCAAACGGTTAGGAGGCAAGTTGCCTATCGGCGAGGTGAAAGCCCATGTGACGCGGGCCTCCTACAAGTTCGTTGCCGCCAAGAATATCGACGTCGAGATTGTCAGCGATGGAGCAGTGGCCGAAGGTAGCCTCCAGGCTCCTGGTAAACTGATGGATTTGAGTTGTACGTTCAGTTTTACCAACACCAACGAGATGCACAAAATAAAGATCAAACCTGCTGTCAAAGTCCATCTTTTCGGTAAGTCAGGTGCTGATAAAGAAGCAGAAAAAGCCGAGAAGGAACTGCGTCGCCAGCAAAAGCAGGAAGATCAAGAAGCCATCAAGGCTGCCAAGCAGTATGCCAAGGCAGAAAGGAAAAAACTTAAGGCCGAGCAGAAGCAAATCGAGGCAGAACAGAAAGCAGCCATTAAGGCTGCCAAACAGCAGGCTAAAGCTGAAGAAAAACAACGTAAAGCCGAAGAGAAGGCTGCCCGTAAGGCCGAAAAAGCCGCCCGTAAGGCTGCTAAAAATCAAGAGTAACACCTCTCCGTTTTCACTTCTTCTTTCTCCTCTTCCTCCCTCGGGCAGAGGTCTTTTCCTTGCGGTCTTCCATATCCATCGCATCGAGTAGCGAGTGCTGCTTTTGGCGCAGATAGTCAGCAATGGTAAACGTGCGTTTTGCCATCTGCTGCAGCAGGTAGCGCCGCGAAAGCCAGGCCTGCCGTAAATCACCGTAGTTATCCGTCAGACGTTTCATAGCCTGCTTGTTTTGCGACTTAATGTCAGGCACCAGGGCCAGCGGACGGGCCAACACCTGTTCGAGCGTCTGCTCAAAATAGGTGGCACTGCGTTTCACACGCTCCAGGAATTCTGCATTATGCAGCGTGTCGATGGCCATCTGCTGAATCATGCCCACCCACTTGTCGGCCACCACTACTACCTGCTGCTTATAACTCTCCAATGCCCGTTTGTGCATCTCGGCAATATCAGTATAGCTGTGATAGAAAAACTCTGTGATGATTCTATTCAGATACTCCTCACGATAAAGGATGTCCTTGAAGTCGAACAGCTCCATCAGCAGATAGCGGTAATACTCGTCCTTCAGTGTCGGCAGTTGCTCGATACTGCGCAGGGCAGCCTCCTCCTGATGCGAGATATAGCTATCCACGCGTTCATCACTGATGATGGCCTGCGGGGGAATCTGTGAGGCCAGCGCCATACCCTCTAGCGTCTTACAGCGGCTCAAGGCGACATACACCTGCCCGGGGGCAAACGACAGGCTGGCATCGATAATGGCACGTTCGAAGGTCAGGCCCTGACTCTTGTGAATGGTAATGGCCCACGCCAGTCTGAGAGGCAGTTGGCTGAACTTCCCCAGCACCTCGGTCTCTATCTCGCGCGTCTGGTCGTTCAGCGTGTATCGGGCATTCTCCCATTCCAGCGGCTCCACCTCGATGGCCTCCGCATCGCCCGGACAATACACCTCCAGTCGGTTGTCTTCTGCCAGCGTCACGTGGCCGATGCGTCCGTTATAGTAGCGGTGTTCTCCCGAGGGGTCGTTCTTCACAAACATCACCTGTGCTCCCTCTTTCAGCACCAGAGTCTCGGCTGTCGGATAGGAATAGTCAGGGAATGTTCCCTCAATTTTGGCACGATAGACACAGGCACGGCCTGATAACTTCTTCAGTTCAGACTCGTTATAGTTATTCGCCATCTGGTTGTGGGTAGTCAGCCTGATATACCCTTCGTTTGGCTGGGGCACGAATGCCGGCTGGTAGCGTGCGTTCAGCAGCGCCAGGTCATCTGCCGTGGGATGTCCTTCACGGATGTGGTTCAACAGCGTCAAGAATGTGTCGTCCTGCTGGCGATACACCTTTTCCAGTTGGATGGTCACATATTCAATCTGTGCCAACGCCTTCGAACCGAAAAAATATGGCGTATCGTAATATGGTGCCAGCATGCGTTCATCGTTGGGTGTCACCACAGGTGTCAACTGCTGCAAGTCGCCAATCATCAGCAACTGCACACCGCCAAAGGGCTTATAACGGTCGCGGAATCTTCGCAACACACTATCGATGGCATCCAGCAAGTCGCTGCGCACCATTGATATCTCGTCGATAATCAATAGGTCGAGCGACGAGATAATCTTTCTTTTCTCCTTGCCGAAGTCAAAGCGGCTCTCAATCTTTGCACCAGGCACGAAGGGCGAAAACGGCAATTGGAAGAACGAGTGAATCGTCATTCCTCCAGCATTGATGGCTGCCACACCCGTAGGCGCCACCACGATGCTGCGCTTGCTACTTTGTTCGACGACAGCCTTCAGAAACGTCGTCTTACCCGTTCCCGCCTTACCTGTCAAGAAGATACTGCGTCCCGTATGTTCCACGAAGTCCCATGCCGTGCGCAACTCGTTGTTCTGTTCCATAGTCGTGGGCAAAGTTACAAATTATTCTGCAATCTCCGTACGTTTTTACGAAAATATCACTATCTTTGCAGACAAAATGATGAGAATGAATTACTTGAAAGCACTGTCGTTGTTCCTGTTGTTGGGCACGACAACGATGATTAACGCCCAGGAGGCTGCGCTGAAACCGCGATTGGTCGTATGTACCGACATCGCTCCGGGCGATGTAGAACCCGACGACATGGAGTCGATGGTCCATCTGATGGTTTATGCCGACCTGTTCGAAATCGAGGCGCTCATCACGTCCGTAGGTTGGAACTGTGACCCCTACCCCGTTAATTGGGCGAAGTACTTGCACCAAGTCATCGATGCCTATGCCATCGACGTCAGGAATCTGAAGATGCGCTCCAAACAAGCGTCCTTCCTTCCACTCGATGAAGAGAGCGGACGCCAGCACATCGGCTATTGGCCCAGTGCCGACTATCTCCGCAGCCGTGCCGTCATGGGTAGCATCAATGGCGGCATCCGCTCCATTGGCGAGGGCAACGACTCGCCAGGCAGCGACCTACTCATCCGCCTGGCCGACGAGGATGACCCGCGCCCCATCTATGTGGCAGCATGGGGTGGTGCCAACACGCTGGCCCAAGCCATCTGGCGTGTTCGGCAAATGCGCTCTTCCGAGGCGCTGAAGCGCTTCGTCCGCAAGTTCCGCATCTATACCATTACCGATCAAGACATGGACTATGCCCACCGCATGGACCGCGCCCGCAGTTCCCACATGTGGCTACGCCAGGAATTTAAGGATGACCTGCAGTTCATTTGGGACGAAGGCACGTGGCAGGAACAATGCGAACTGGGTAAGCAAAACTGGATCCGCCATCAGAGCAACATCCAAACCTGCGGAGCCTTAGGCAAGGTCTACCCCAACTACAAGTGGGGCGTCGAGGGCGACACGCCCAGTTTCCTTTATGTGATACCCAATGGCCTCAACGACCCCGAGGACCCCACGCAGTGTGGCTGGGCAGGCTACCACGAACGCACCCTTTGCCCCGACTCACTCACCACCGCTTGGACCTCATGGCAGGAACCCGTGCGTAGCATCAGCATCGGTTATAAGCAGCGTTTCTATCCCGATGAAATGGCCGATTTTGAGGCCCGCATGCAGTGGACCAAAGCCGACGGTAAGCATAACCACAATCCCATCGTCGTCGTCAATGGTCATCAAGGACCATTGTCCCTGATGATCCAGATCAAGGCAGGCGACACCGTCCGCCTCGATGCCTCGGCCTCGTCTGACCCCGACAACGATAGCATTACCTTCCTTTGGTGGCAACAGCCCGAACTGGGCACAATCAGGCTCTCCATCAACGACGAACGTGCTCCCGCCATTTCCCTCCGCATTCCCGACGATGCTGCAGGCCAAACACTCCACCTCATCTGCGAAGTCAGCGATACGGGTTATCTGAATCTCAAGTCCTATCAGCGCGTCATCCTCAGCGTCCAATAACCTATTTCCGACTATTATAATGAGAGATAATCAGCAAGAGATTTTCCCCGTGGTAGATGAAGTGGGGACGGTGGTAGGCCGGGCTACGCGTGGCGAGTGTCACAGCGGGTCGAAGTTGCTGCACCCAGTGGTGCATCTGCATGTATTTAACGAGCAGGGCGACATATATCTGCAGAAGCGGCCTGAATGGAAGGACATTCAGCCCGGCAAGTGGGACACGGCAGTAGGCGGGCATCTGGACTATGGCGAGACACCCGAGGAGGCCTTACGCCGCGAGGTGCGCGAAGAGTTGGGCATCAGCGACTTTTTGCCCCATTTCATCGGAAAATATTTGTTTGAAAGCAAGCGCGAACGTGAACTGGTTTATGTACACCGCACGACCTACGAGGGCGAGATACATCCCTCGCAGGACGAACTCGACGGCGGGCGCTTTTGGACGATGCAGGAGATTCGCGAGGCCATGGGTCAGAATGTCCTGACGCCCAATTTCGAAAGCGAATTCCAACGCTTTTTCCTGCCCCCCGAATAGCTAAATATTGAAATAGTCGAAGGTGGGCGTGTCGCGAAGATGGCCTAGTATTTAATACTGTTGATCCACTCGGCAATATCGCTGAGCACTTCGGGCGAGATGGTTTCCTCAATCTCGCCGTACTCGGTGGGGACTCCGGTGGCGCTGTGCTGGAACAGGTGGTTCAGCCCAGGGTATTGCTTGATACGATTCTTTTTCGACGTTGGCAACAGTCGTTGAAAGGCCGGCAGACACAGCGTGGAAATGACCTGACAGTCGCGATCTCCATTCAGGGCGAAGACGGGACAGCGGGTCTGGCGGATGTCGTCCGACGGGTCGTAGTCGATAAACCAGTTAATCCAGGGGTTATTCATCTCTGCTACCTTCTCACGATACTTTTTGACCGACATATTGGGCAGTTGGCCGGAAAGTATCATGATGCGGTTGCCCTGTGTGGCCAACAACGTGTCACCCTTCACACTCGGTCCTGCCAGCGACACGATGAAATCGACCTTTTTCTTTCCTCCCAGTATGAAGGCGATGAGTCCTCCCTCGCTATGTCCCAGGATGCCCACCTTACTGAAGGCCTTCCGATTACGCAGGTAGTCAATGCCAGCAAGGGCGTCGCGGGCAAAGTCCTCTGAAGTGGCATTCTTCACGTCACCGCCCACCGACTGACCTGTCGCACGGTCATCGTAGCGCAGCGTGGCAATTCCCTGACGAGCCAAGTAGTCGGCCAGAACGAGGAATGGCTTGTGTTCAAAGAGTTCCTCGTCGCGATTCTGTTGACCGCTGCCGGAGACGAATATCACCACCATAGGTTTCTGCTTCGATTTTGCGTTGTATCCCACGGGCCAAGTCAGCGTACCTGCCAATGTGGCGCTGTCGCGCTCGTTTCGGAATGTCACCTCCTCGGTTTCATACGGGAATGGCGGCTGTGGCGTCTGCGGGCGCTTCACCTCGGGTACACCCTGCGTCAACTCGAGGGGAATGGTAAAGCCATGCTGCACGAACTTGCCGTCGAGCTTGCCGTCCTTCAGCTTGGCACGATAGGTAACGCCTATCGACTCCACCTTGATGGCCAGCGAGTCGTCCGACAGGTATTCCTTGAATGCAGAAATGCCCTTAGCACCCTGATCGGGACTATCTAACGATACAGCAACGTAGCCGTCGGCCTGCTCCAGATGGAGGACGATGGTCAGCGACATGACGCCAACCTTGAGTTTACCCGACCATGAACCCAGCAGGGCAGTGGTGGGCTGGACCTGTGCAGCACCCGTCAGCACGACGAGGGCTAAGAGTGCGGTGATGATGGTTTTCTTCATTTATCTTCGTGATTAATATTTGCAAAGGTACGAATTATTTTTGTTTTCTGATGTTTTTCTCCAAATATTTTGTAACTTTGTCGCCAAATACAAAAAACGCAATAATTTTTGCCGGTAAGAATGAAAAAACTGAAACCTATAGCCTTGTGGCTGGGCACCCTGGTAGTGGTAGCCTTTGTCCTCTTGTTTTTTGAAGCCGACCAGCTTTGGAAGGTGCAACAACATAATGTTTTTCTGAATACCACTCTGTTTTTCCGCCAACAGATGGTGGTGCCGGGTGGCATGCTGTCGTATCTGGGAGCATTCTTCAGCCAGCATTTCTACTATCCCTGGCTAGGCGTCGTGCTGCTGTGCGGCTGGTGGCTGCTGCTGATGTGGCTCACAAAGCGGGCATTCCGTATCCCCGAGCAATGGTTGGTGCTGACGGTGATTCCTATGGCCATCTTGTTGCTGACAAATATGGCGCTTGGCTACTGGGTGTATGTCATCAAACTGCACGGATTCTTCTTTGTGCCCACCCTCGGCGTGACTGCCGCGACGGCCCTGCTATGGGCATTCCGGAAAGCCTCATCCCCCACCTTAGGGAAAGGAAGCTTGTGGCTGCAGGTGGCCATCATCGTCGTAACGGCATTAGCGGGCTATCCGATGATGGGCGTCTACGCACTGGCTGCGGTGGTGCTGATGGGAATCATGAGCTGGCGCTCACCACTCACGGCTCCCCCCTCACCGCTCACCTCTAAAATCGTTCTTAGCATGGTGGCGCTGGTGAGTGTCGTCGCCGTGCCGTTGCTATACTACCGCTTCGTGTATTACGAGACCAACCTGGCGGACATCTACACGACATCCCTGCCCGACTATACTGTTCGCGACAGCCACCCGGAGTACTACTATCCCTACTATGTGTTGGCGGCATACTACGTACTGCTAAGCCTCACCCCCCGCCCTCTCCAACGGGAGAGGGAGCCAAGTAACCTGCTCAATTGGATAATTCAAGGGGGCGTGCTGGCTGCCGTTGCGTTCGGCGTGTATCATTTCTGGTATAAGGATGCTAACTTCCATCATGAACTGCGCATGCAGCGTTGTGTGGAGCAAGCCGACTGGGAAGGCGTCGTCGAGGAAGGCAAAAAGCAAGATATCCAACCCACACGCTCGATTGTCATGATGCACAACCTGGCCCTGAACCGGTTGGGCCGTCAGTGCGAGGAGATGTACAAATTCCCCAAAGGCTCGAGCAAGCCCGACACCCCGCTGCCCATCTATATGTACCACGTGGCAGGCCGCATGATGCTCTACCAGTATGGCATGATGAACGAGTGTCACCGCATCTGCATGGAGGACGGCGTGGAATACGGCTGGAATGTGGAACAGCTGATGTACATGGCGCGCAGCGCCATCTTCGCTGGTGAACGCCAGGCGGCCCGCAAGTTCCTCGACATACTCCGCAAGACCTGCTACTATGGTGCGTGGGCCGACCACATGGACGAACTGATGGAGAACCCGAAACTGCTGGCCGACGACCCCGAGACGGGTCCCATCACCCACATGATGCACTATACGGACCATCTGGATGCCGTAGAAGGCTGGGTAGAGAAATGCGTGATGACCACCTTGGCGCAACACGATGCCGACGACTCCTTCTTCCAGGAACAGGCTGTGCTGGGTGCCATGTGGACGAGAAATCCCGAATACTTCTGGCCGCGCTTCGAGCATTACTATAACCTGAATCCCGATCAGCACATGCCCCGCATCTTCCAGGAAGCAGCATGGCTCTTTGCCAACATGGAAGGTCAGGAGGGTCTCAACGAGTGGCAACTCGACAAGGGCGTCAAGGAAAGCTTCTACGACTTCATGAAGCATATGCAGCAATTAAAGAAGCAGCCCGGCAACCAAATCAGGCAATACCTGTTCGACAGGTACGGCGACACGTATTATTTTGAATTCTTCTTCTTACGCGACATTACTTATTATTAATTATGAACAGAATACATACCCGTTTTATTTTATATTTTTTATTTAGCAGTGCAGCTGCGCTATTAACCGCCTGCGGTGTACAAATACCCCAGCAGTTCGACGAATCGAACGAGCTGCCTGACATCTATCCCGACTACACCAACGTCACCGTGCCCATCAACATCGCGCCGCTGACCTTCCAGATTGACGGGGAGGCCGACGCCGTTGTGGCCCGTCTGACAGCTGGCGACGAAGAGTTGATATGTGGCGGCAACAAGGTACAGCCCGATGCCGACGACTGGCAGCGACTGGCGGAAAGTGCCGTGGGCAGTGCCATCAGCGTGGAGGTCTATGTCGAGAGCGAGGACGAATGGACGCGGTTCAAGCCCTTCAACATCTACGTATCGCCCGATTCTATCGATCCCTACATCAGCTACCGACTCATCTCCCCGTCGTATGTCACCTACGAAGAGCTGACCATCAATCAGCGTAGTCTGGAAAACTACGACGAAAGCGTCATTTACGACAACATGCTCTGCTCGGAGGGAGCCAACGGACAGTGCATCAACTGCCATAACTACCAGCAGTACAACCCCGACCGCATGCAGTTCCACGCCCGTCAGAATCAGGGCGGAACCGTCATTGCCTACGACGGCAACATCCGGAAAATCGGCATGCGCAACGACTCCCTGCTGTCGGCAGGTGTCTATCCCACGTGGCACCCCTGGCTCCCCCTCATCGTCTATTCCACCAATCTGACAGGCCAGATCTTCCACTCCGTCGACCCCAACAAGATTGAGGTGTTCGACACCGAGAGCGACCTCATTGCCTATGACGTGGAGAGAAACGAGGTCACCAACATCGAGTGCGACCCCACCGAACTGGAGTGTTTCCCTTTCTGGGCTCCCGACGGCAAGTCGCTCTACTATTGCAGTGCCCACTTCGAATATCGCGACACCATCGATCATGGCAAGGAGTTTGTCACACGTACCGAAGAGGTGAAATACCAGCTCTACCGGAAGTCCTTCGACCTCGCGACGCTGACATTCGGCCCCCGCGAACTCGTCTTCTCCGCCGATTCCACAAATCTCAAACTTCAAACTTCAAACATCAAACTTCAAAGTTGCACCCTGCCCCGCATTTCACCCGATGGGCGCTATCTGATGTTCACGCTGGCCAAGTCGGGTGTCTTCCACATCTGGCACCATGATGCCGACCTGTGGATGCTCGACCTGCAAACCGGCGAGGTGCGCAACATGGAGGAAATCAACTCGCCCGACACCGAGAGTTATCACTCCTGGTCGAGCAACGGACGCTGGGTGGTGTTCAGCAGTCGCCGCTACGACGGCAACTACACCCGTCCGTTCTTTGCCCATATCGACCAGAACGGCAAGGCCGGCAAGCCCTTCGAACTGCCGTCGGCCGATCCCGACTACCATCGTCAGTTCCTGAAAAGCTATAATGTCCCCGAGTTCATGCGAGGCCCTGTAACCATTCGTCCTCAGCAGTTTGCCGATGTGCTGAAGCAGGAAGCCACACCCGTGAAATACGTCGGGCGACTGCAAAAATAACCCCTGAAACGCCATGCTGACGGAGAAGACCATGGACAAGCTGCGCATCCTCGCAGAGTCGGCGAAGTACGATGTGTCGTGCTCGTCGAGCGGTACTGTGCGCAAAGGCAAGCAGGGCATGGTGGGCAATACCGTCGGCGGAGTAGGCATCTGCCACTCGTTTGCCGACGATGGGCGCTGCATCTCGCTGCTGAAGGTCATGCTGACCAACTACTGCATGTACGACTGCGCCTACTGCATCAATCGCCGCACCAACGACATTCCTCGCGCCACACTCTCCGTCTCGGAACTCGAGGAAATCACCATGGAGTTCTATCGTCGCAACTACATCGAAGGGCTCTTCCTGTCGAGTGGCGTCGTGCGCAATCCCGACTATACGATGGAGCGGCTCACCGCCATCGTGCGCGACCTGCGTACCGTCCACCGCTTCAACGGCTACATCCACTTGAAGACCATTCCTGGTGCCTCGCAGGAACTATTGCAGGAGGCGGGCCGCTATGCCGACCGCATGAGTGTCAACATCGAGATTCCCCGCGAGGAGTCGCTCAAGGCTTTGGCGCCTGAAAAGGACCACAAGAGCGTCTTCCTGCCCATGAAGCAGATTCAGCAGGGCGTGTTGGAGAATAAGGAGGATAGAAAAAAGTTCCGCCATGCGCCCCGCTTTGTGCCTGCCGGACAGAGTACCCAGATGATTGTCGGCGCCACGAAGGAGAGCGACCTCGACATCCTGCGCATGTCCAACGCCATGTACCAGCAGCCCACCATGCGGCGCGTCTATTACTCCGGCTACATCAGCGTCAACACCTACGACCCGCGACTGCCCGTTCTGAAACAGCCGCCCTTGGTGCGCGAAAACCGACTCTATCAGGCCGACTGGCTCATGCGCTTCTATCAGTTCAGCGTCGATGAGATTGTCGACGACAAGCACACCCATCTCGACCTCGACGTCGACCCCAAGCTCGGCTGGGCCCTGCGCCATCCCGAGTTCTTCCCCGTGGATATCAACCGGGCCCCTTACGAGCACATCCTTCGCGTGCCGGGCATTGGTGTCAAGTCGGCTGTGCTCATCGTCAACTCGCGCCGCTTCAACCGCATCACCTCCTACCACCTCAAAAAGATGGGCGTCGTCATGAAGAAGGCCAAGTACTTCATCACCTGTGGTGAGCTCACCTCAGCCTTCTCCCAGCCCATCATCGGCATCAACGAGCTGCGTCCCGAGCGCCTCCGCCCCCTCCTGCTCTCGAAAGCCCAGCAGAAACGCGCCGCCCAGGAACAACAGCTCACTCTCGACTTCCACGACGAGTGATTGGCGAGTAGTTCTATTTCAGTCTGTAAAATACGCCGATAGTGCCGTAGATGGGGTAGAGTGTCTGCTCTACGGTCTTGTAGTCGCCGGGGAAGACGCCCGTCAGACCCCAGTTCAGGTCGGCTGAAATGCCCAGTCCCTTGTACACTTGCCAGTCGACGCCCACGCCAATGCCAAACTGCATGCTACGCATGTCGTCGGTCAGATCGTAGGTGGCCCACTCGCCTTCTTTGTCGCCCATCAGAATCTTCGCACCCGTCGGGGTATCCTTGCGCAGGTAACCATCCGAGGCTATGCCGTTGAATTCCTTGTTCACTAGGAACGACACGTAGGGGCCACCCTTCAGCATCACCCGTCGGCTCAGCGTCAACGTGGCCTGCACGGGTATGGTGAGCATCCACTGCTTCACCTTCTGGTCGACACGTCCTGTAAAAAGTCCGGCTAACTGCTGGTCTCCCTTCGTCACTTCCATATAGTATGCCTTAGTGGTAGCCTCAGCCTTCATACCTTTGTTCTCGAAACGCAGTCCGGTCATGATGCCCCACTTCTGGGTGATGGGCAGCATGGCGTCGAAGCCTACCATCAGCGATGGCGTCAGCCTGTAGCTATCGATGCTCCTGATGGTCTCGGGCAACGGCAGGGGGGACGTACCACCAATGCTATAGCCCACACGGGCCTTCAACTGTAAACTGTCCAGCACGACGTTGCCTGCTGCGGCTGGCGTTACTGCTAGCATGCACACTACTGCAATATATAGTATGTATCTTTTCATAAACTTCATACTTCAAACATCAAACGTCATTTCTCGTACGACACTTCCACTTCATCAATATAGAGTGTACTGCCGACAGCGCCCTCGAACTGGGCTCCGTCCTTGCTCGACGAGAACACCAGCGCCAGGTTACAACCCATGGCTTTGACAATGTCGTCGGGGGCATCCTTACCATGGAAGAACATCTCCCATTGTGTCCACGTATCGGTGGCAGGCAGTGAAGCCACACGGGCCACTTTGTATACCTGCGGATTCTCGTGCAACTTGCTGAGATCGGCCACAGCATGGCCGTCGAGGACATAGCTGTTTCCCTGAGCATCGGTGTTGCGGTAGTAGACAGCATAGATGCTGGCTGAGTCGGTGCGGTCTGCAGCAATCTTCATATCCTTGTCGGTGAACTTCTCGCCGGGCTTATACTTATACCATCCCGTGATGCGCACAGGCTCCTTGGCGTTGGGGACACCAAACTGGGTAGCTTTCAGGGCATCTAACAATACATTGTCGACAATGAATTTACCTAAGAAGAGGCTTCCGGCGGCGATGGGTCTCTTGACAAATTCGCCCATGGCACCTGCCGACAGCGTAGTCAGGCAAACACCCTTACCCTCTTTGCCGTCAGGTGTGGAATAGGTGGGGAAATCCTCAGGTTTTTTGCCATTCAACATCATGCCTGCACCCGAATTGCCGGTACCCCAGCAGTAATCCTTTTCATCCTTCGCCTCGGATGATTGTGTTAACTCATAAAACACGTGCATGTCGTTGACACTACCCGTCTTTGATGTCTCCGTCTTCGTCTCCACATGCTCGAAGCTGAACTTCTGGGCAGGCAGCGGTGCTTCACGGAACGTCACGTTGTACTGACGCTCCCATGCACCATCTTGCGATTTGACGGTATATACCACCGGACCCTTCGTAAAGTCCTGCTTCGAACCGCTGGCAGGACTGATGGTTGCACCATCGGTAATCTTAAAATTCAAAGGAATCTCTTTTGACAGCGAGATGAGTGAACGAACAGAGAACTGGATATTAGTCTCTGTCGAACTGATGTCTTTCTTCATTTCAGCCGTCTGATAGAAATACTGTTCATATTCCGTACCTTCTATCCAGACGCTCTCGATATCACACTCCTTGTTCAGTGCCTCGTCCTTGATGCACGACGTCAGGCACCAGCAGCACAGCGCTATGATCCACAAATTATTCTTTTTCATCAATCGTCGTTTATTCCTTTTCGATGTTTTCAGCGTGCAAAGGTACATAAAAAAAATCGGATTATCAAAAAACATCCCCGAGATTCAGAATCCCGGGGATGATTGCGGAGAAAAGCAACGTTTATTGTTCTGCGCTTTGTTCTGTGTTTTGAAGAGATTGTACCATGCCAATGACTTTCTGTGCGAACTTAATCAACTGTCTGGCAATCTTGACGCCATCGGCCATGGGCTCCATAGCATGTCTTTCGATGTTAACAGCATAGACGAGCGATTCCATGTCGTAGAGACTGGTGATGGGAACGTATGTGCCATTGCCCTCGAGGTCGATGGCGGGCATGTTGACCAGGTCAATACCGAACTGCGTGGTCTGGAACTTGATGGGGGCATCGACGATGCCGGCACCCTTGCAGGTGAATTTGCCGTTGACTACCTCGTTGAGCTTTGCTGCAAGGTCTTCCAGTGTGGCCTTGTCCTTGGCGTGGCGCGCTGTGTTTGAGTTGAAGGTGTACTTAGCAGCTGCCAGTCCGTCGAGGACGTTGATTGAGAGTCCGAGGTCGCCCATCAGGCTGACTTCGGCACTTGCAGCGCTGTTGGTGAACATCGTGTTGAGGAATTCGTGCAGGTCGAAGGTGACAATATTGAACTTTGAGAAGTCAATCTGATGTTCGGGATTCAGGTTGCCGCTGAAGTTGAAGGTGGCAGCGGGCTGATCGCCAATCAGGAACTGGAAGTTCGATGTGGCGGAATTCTTGGTGGGGTCAAGGCTGGTGCCGAACATCATCTTCTTGGTGGGATTGGGCTGGCCAGTCAGTGAGGGGAAGTTGAATTCCACCTCTCCGATGCTGGCGAAGGCGTTTTTCAGACTTGTGATGTAGGGACTTCCGCTCTGAATGTCGAGGGCGAACTTAGCCGAAATGATTGTGGCGGGAGCGCCAAAGGCAGTGGTCTGAACGGTGAAGTCGTACTGCTTGGGCACGGCGATAACGAAGACGGTGCCCTCGGGGATGGTCTCACTAATCAAAGCCTTGGGAACGGGGACGATGAGCTGGTACTTGTCGGCGCTGGCACCCTTGAACGTCACCGTGTTGGTGATCTGCTGGCCTCCCTGCTCCTTGGTGTACGCAATGATGAATCCCTCGGTGCCAGGCTCAAAGGTCATGGTCTCGTTGACGGTGAGGGTACCGTCTAATACAGAGAGGTCGATGGGGATGACCTTGGCGATACCCTGTGCTGCCAGGGCTTCGGGGGCATCCTGGGGCTGCAGCAGCGGAGCCACTTTTGCGATGACGCCCAAGGCAATCAGCATCATCTGCTGGTCGTACTTGCCGCTGAGCAGGACTTCGTCGTTGAACTGCTGAATGGAATGGGCAGCCAAGGTGATGGCACTGAGGTCGAGTTTCTGGGCAATGCCCAACAGCTGAGTCCTAACATGCTCCTTCACCTTGTCGACGGCATCAGGAGCCTGGAAGGTGACCTGATTGACGTCTTCTGTATTGATACTGACCACCGAGCCATTGGCTTTGGCGACCTTCATCATGTATTCTGACTGTGCGTTAGCACTGAGTGCGATGGTGGCTAATGCCACAAGCGAAGTAAATAACCTTTTCATATTGTCTGTTTTTTAGTTAATAATCTTGATACTTGAATTGGCTGACTTGACCACGTAGACTGCTTTGCGTAGACCGCTCAGGTCCACATCGGCTATTCCCTTGTCGTCGGCTGTGACGGTGGCTACCAGTCGCCCATCGGTCGTGTAAACGCTGATGCGCTCGCCCTTGTTGACGTTGGCCATATAGATATGGCCTTGCTCGAAGCGCACATTGTCCTTCAATACGGCGTCAATACCGGTACCATCGGGATTCTCCGAGAAACCGTAGCTTTTAATCTCGGTAAAGGACTGTTCGACCTTTACCTCACCGCCCACAGTGACCTTCAGCACACCGTTGGCCATCGTGATCACGGGCTGGTCGGACAGGGGAATGACCACCTGCTGGCTGCCCTCATTCAGATTGAACACCAGGTACTGGATACCTGCTGCCATCACGCTGCTGGCCGACAGCGCTATCAACATTGCCAGAACTGCTAAAATTCTTTTCTTCATGTTGTTAATAAGTTTTGATTGTTAAATAAATTGTTATTTCCCTAAGTTTTTAGTACGACAAAGATACGAAAAAAAGTGTAAGATTCCAAAAACATTCTATTAATATTTATTAATTCAACAGAAATCATTTAGTCATTACCTCAACTTTTCTGCGGTTTCCCTCTGGTCGTACGGCAAAGTGCACCCACACGCTCTTCGCACTCTTTTCGATCAGCAGCTCATCGAAGTCCTCTCCGTTCTCTTCGCTGATGTCTAAGAGTATAAACGCATAGCGTATCGCCTGCTCTATGCCCTTGCACCGGATATCCACCGCACATCCCGTCAGGTGGTTACTCCCCGTCGCTCCGCCTACGGCCTTATTCACCGCCGCTCTCCTATACCCTGAGTTTATAACAATCGGCACCTCTTCCCCGGGACTGTCCCAGCTGTGCGACGTGTCGCACCGGGGGACTGTCCCGCATACGTCTACCTGAGGCCCCTCATTTCTTTCATTTCTCATTTGGTTGCACCGCAACCGCAACTCCTCCAGCCATCCGCATAACCTGCGGAGATTCTCAATATGCACATGCGAGGGTATGTTCCCATCCTTCGTCTTCACACTCGTTTTCGTCATCTCCCCCAGCGTGAAATGCTGGGAGAGACGAATCTGACTATTAATACTTACTTCTTTCATTTGAAAAAACTTTTTGTCGACTTGTCGACTAGTCTATGCATAACAACTTAATTTCTTTTTGAATTTACCACAACTCTCACCTTCCGTAATTTTCACGATGAGTCCTTCATTAATAAGCCTTTCTATTTTCTTGAAAACAGACTTCGAATTATTATATTGAAATACTTGATTGACATCTTCTTTCGTGAAAATTTCCGGCAGACGGTTGAAGCCCTCCATGGACTTTTTCTGATGCCTCTTGCCACTAAACTGCACATCATTGTTCATGTCGTCGAAGTATTTCTCGGCCAGTGTATCACGGGGAAAGACCCCGTGATACACAGACCCCGTGATACATATTTCAAAATTTTTTAGTCAATATTCGCCTATCCATGTTTGTTCATCTTGCAAACCCAAACATTTTTGAGTCGACGAGTCGACAAGTCGACAAAACGACAATGTGAAATACGCAATTCGAAACGAATACTCTCGGGCTGCGGTAGACAAAGTAAAATAAAATCTATAATTATTATATATTAATTATATTATATATATTATAATATATATAATATAATTAAATACTATTTGACAACTTTTTATGCTAAAAGAAAAAACTTTTTGTCGACTTGTCGACTTGTGTTTTCCTGTTTTACTGAATGTTACCCCTGAAAAAGTGGACTCCTACCTATTATAATAGCGTCACAAATAAGAGCCTCCGGCGCAATGGCCGAAGGCTCCGGCGAGTCAGCGGAAGGCTCCTGCTGAAAATTCTACGGTTCGCCGAGCTCTGCGTAGATCAGGTCTACCTCGGCGGGGGTGAACGTGCGACGGTGTAGTTCACGCAGATGTGAGACGGGGATTGATGGTAATCCACTGGCGCAGCTTGTGCCAGGCTGCTTCCGGGCAGAGACGGGGGAAGTACTGAAGGGCAAGCTCCGTACGTCCGAAAACTCTGCAAGTTGAATGTTCGTTATTCATA